>Ga0307512_10000428_pt1 | contig 61770 bp, 50 predicted proteins | sample 14_EM_MG_FD_200267 | JGI IMG/M metagenome (GOLD analysis project Ga0307512, IMG submission 200267) | Populus trichocarpa ectomycorrhiza microbial communities from riparian zone in the Pacific Northwest, United States - 14_EM | ecosystem: Host-associated > Plants > Roots > Unclassified | place... | reverse complement strand
GTGGCGAATGAAGACTCGTGGATGAGTCTACGACTATGAGTCCGTAACCTGTGAGTCGATATGACGATCTCAGTACAGGTGACTTCCTTACAGATCATATAGTAATAATTTTTATTAGAAGGAGAGAGTCGAGATATATACAGGATATATCAGCCCCGGTGACAGTGAGCTTTGTATTAGGTCTATAACACGAGTCATATCTTATATATGCAACGATTTTCCCTGTTATGTTCATGATCCATTGTTGGGTAGGGCGAGAAATGTCACCTGAGGTTTCTTCCGGAACACCACTGTTTGGGACAGCCCCGAATCTCCAGGACAAGATGCTTGGGGACCAGTAGACGGTGGTAGGTAGGTCTACCCCACTGACCCAGGCGGACGGAGAAGCGGACACAACTAGCGTAGCTCCAGCCCACGTATAGGTGTCATAACATAAACCTTGTCGGTACACATTCAAAAGTTGTCACTTGAGGCCGGTATGATACTTTAAGTACTCAAAAGCACGGCCGCCCTGCCACAGAGTAACACCTAGTACGCATCACTACGAGCCAATGCTGTGTGTATTTAAGTTCTTAGGTACCGTTGCAAAAAGTACAATTGGAAGATCCGTATTCTGTGTGTTGAATGACCGCCAGAGGGGGAAGAGGGGTAGTGGAAGAGATCTCCTCCACCTAGCTGGCTATCCGGAGGGAGAGGGAGCGGGGGCACTGCCATAATCTAGATAGAGTGAATGCAGTATGATTAAAACAAAAGGAGCGCTAGAGCCGAATTTGACTTGAATTCCGTAGCGATTTTGTGGAGACATGGTCTCAAAACGTATCCACGGACTTCGGTTCTAGCAGTGTGTTTTCAACCCTTGATTTTTTACTACAATATATACCTGGTACTTACCCTATAATAGGCTCGATAAAACTTAAAACCCTTTTCACAAGCGAAATCACGTGAGAATACCAGACTATAAAACCCTTATAAAATTAAAATATCTGCATATGGCTTATGAAAGCCTTTGGGAATGATTCTGTAAGGCATTTTGGATGCTTCTCTAAGGATGATAACCAGATTTTAGTTTTATAAAGCTCAGCACTTTTATCGCCCTCTGTAAGGTAAGTAAGTACTTAATATGTAGATATATCGATACCGCCGCTACGTGCACAGGCAATTACCTGACTATCTACCCTCTCAATGGTTCTACTGCTATATCCTACCATCCCACAGTAGTAAGCTCTATTTCGTCCAAAAACTGTTGTACAATAGTTCACTTCCTCGACCATTGCCCGATGGTCCGATGACAGTCACAAAAGCTCCCCTTCTTTCATAAAATAGGCACTCCCGTGCACCTCAAAAACTTAGAACACAAAGCAATCATATAACCCGGCACAACGGTACCGGAGCTCGAAAAGTAATAAGGATATTGGGTAACCGCGTCTGTCGTTGCCACCTTACCCTAGGCAACCTCTCCTCTGCCAGTGCTCTTTGTAGCAGCTGTATGTGTTCCCCCTGCCTCTTCTGGTTTTCGGCGAGAACATCAAAAGCAGTTACAAGCTGCTGCACCCTCTGATCCAATTTATCATCCTTATTTCTCTTATCTGCCATCGGATCTAGGTGTGAATGGTATGGAGACTAGGTTTGGGAGTCTTGTGAATTTGGCCAAAGGCCGCTAAATAGAGCCTATTTGAGAATAGAATATTAGCCCCATCTTCCACTAGGCAGGGCTAACCCCGAAAAAGTAAAGAACTGTGGAGGTTACCCCTTAAGCAAGTCCGATACATAGTAGCTGCATTCCTGCTTGTTTTTCGCTCATAAGGAATGCATCTTGGAGTAGTGGGTGACCACTCCGCCCCACTGGCTCTAGAGCGATGGTTTAGAAGTAGCTCTTTTTGTAGCATAGGTGTTAAAAGATATACACCATAGCGCTGTAGTGACTGAATTGATGTGTTCATAATTGACCATTCAGTGATCGGCCTTGGATTGCGTCTCTGCCACTCTCGACATATACGACCTTCCCTGTCGGAATCTGCCCTCGTAGATAATCCAGAAGGTATTGGGCAGCAGTGACCTTTGTTTGCACTTGGACTTGGAACCCCGACATACTAAATACCGCGCCATCGATAAACGCGAAGTTTTTGATATCAAAATTATAGACAGCCATAAGGAAGGTTGGTTTTACTGTGTAGTGAGCGTTAAAGGCTGTGCTATCTACTAGAAGGTGGGTGGGAAATAGTGAGGTATTTGGTAGAGAGAATGTAGGTGGGAAATTCTAGTTGGGATGTTATCGTAAGGTGGTAGTGTGGTGCAGTAAAGGAAGAGAGTTCTAATTATCATGCTATCGTATGGTGGTAGAGTGGCAGAGCCAGAGAGCTCTGATGCTATTGTACGGTGCTAGATCGACAGTAGTATCTCTCTAATAATGCTATCGTACGGAGGTAATGTGGTAGGGGCAGAGTGCTGATCGGGATGCAATCGTACAGTGGTAATGTAGCAGGGTAGAGCTCTGGTAATACTATCGTACAGTGCTAGAGTGGCGGTGACAGGGAGTCCTTATTGCGGTGCTGTCGTACAGTGGTAATGTGGTGGGGACAGAGATGTCTGCTAATATTATTGTAAAGTGGTAATGTAGCGGGAGGGTTCTAATCGTGGCGTTACAACTTACCGTACGGTGCTAGAGTGGTAGTGACACTACAGAGTTATGATGATGATATGTGGCGAGGGCAGAGAGTTCTGACCGTTGTGTTCTGAGTTCTGATATGGTAGTACCGTGGCAGGGACAGAGAGCTCTTATTGTAATGTTATTATGTGGCGGTGGTGGTGATGTGCAGCAGCCAGCAGTGACTTTGTGGTTGATGAAAATGTGTAGGGCATTGATGTGTAGGGCATTGATGTGTAGGACATTGATGTGTAGGAAGTTGATGTGTAGGAGGTTTTGCTGCGACATATGAGCCTAGAAGAAGAACACCCAATTTGACAATAGCTTTGCGTCTCTTAGTCAGCTCTCCGAAACTTTGCATTTCTAAACGAGCGTGGTTTTTTAATTCAGCATTTCTGGATATATAAAGTGAAGAGGGAGAGGGAGAGCAACACAGACGCCGAGGTACTGTCTCTACTAAAGAACGAGAGCGATTAGATTCCATCAACCAATGTCTCGCTCTGCCAAATCAAAAAAAGAACTATCGGGGCCTTGGTTCAGAAACTCTCACTCGCCATCTCCAGACTATTTAGTGTTGCATGTGTACTTGGATTGTGAGTCTCAGCACTGTCTGATGTCTTGTATGAGAATGAAGACTTGTATGAAGATGGTGGCTGTATGAGGATATGCATCAGGACCAGGGTGATGCGTCTCATGTCAGAGCATACGCGTACGCATATGGGAGATTGTACATATACGGGCTTTTGGCCCTCGAGATAGAATCAACCAAGTCAATCAAGAAGTCACCGAACCATCCAAAGTAACATTTAGTGATGATTTTCACCTGATTCATTGACGCCGTTATAATAAATGGGATGCGATATGCAGAATCAATATTACTGGCATATCTCTCTCTATGAAGCACAGTTGGCATTTATCTATTTTTAATCCCCTTTCATCTTGTGCTATACTTCCTCTTTCATTACCATTCGATTCCCCAAAGTTAACTCATCCTCATTTTCCTCTCATTTGTATTGGATTGAAGCTGGTAGTACATTGCCTGTGATTGTATATAGCGTACTGACTACCCGTCTACCACCTTTCGGCATTCCTGCTTCATGAACACAGGGGTGACGTTCAACGTTTACCTTGCGATACGGTGACTACTATGCATCTATAAAACTAACGAAATTTTACCTGGCCGATGCTAGGAATATGGGGCGCTTGCGAGCGTTGCCATACGCCCGATGAAGCTGGAGGCGAGTTTGGCTAACTCTTAGCACAGGCTTGCTTGAGCATTCTGAAGGGCAGCTTTGATTCCAATTAACTTTTCGTTTTACTGCGCCGTTGCAACTGAACAGGTGTCCCTAGTAGTGTATATGTGCCTCAAGCCTTCCTTAGCATAGCTTTACAATGACGTCAGGCAGAGTGGGGGGTGGAGGAACACGACCCGAAAATATTCTAAGATTTACTGATGGTGATGAAAGGGCGTAAGAGAGACGGTTCAATTGTTCACGACGAAGAATCTGGACAGGCCACGATCATATCACCAAGAAACCAAAACGAAAATTGCTATTTGCTACAGTTAATAGAACTTTACACCCTCAACTTCCAATAACCCCTTCCATATGAATCCTCCCGCAAAGCACAAAAGCACTAATCCAACAAGGCAGTCCTAACTAGGTACAAGTAATAGTAGACGCCGCAAACTTGTTTCATCCCCCTATATCTATCGGAGCCAGTCTACGTCGGTTATTATACTCTGTTGAGACACAAGTTGGTTAATCAGTTGAGTAAAACAGTGAATTCAGCACTCACCGTGGCAACAGCGGAATTCCAGAGTCCCCATCCCCTCTCGAAGTAGAGCTGAAGATGTTTCGAATGGATTCAATTATCTCCTCCGCGGTTTCCGTGATACGCGTCGCGATGTCTTTCAGCATTGACCATGCGCTTTCGAGAAAATCGCGGATATAATCTTTCAGAATGACTATATTTTTCCCCACTGTCGTCAGGAACTTCCCCACCAGGTCTATCGAAGAGGCGAAGAAACGCGCCGCCGGCGTGCGGTATTGCGCGGGAAGCTCCCGGATTTCCTTTTTGCATGCGTCGGCTACATTGTCGACAACTAGGGAGAAACCTGATTTTGCTTTCTCTGCTCCTTCATCGACTATCTTCTCTCATTGAGAGCTTCCCCACAAATTTTGGTGTTTTTGTTTCAACCACTCCCAAAAATCAATGAATATCTGAACCCCAGCCTCGAGCGCTGCTGTTAACATCTCGACCAGCTTGGACCACCATGTCTTACCCGCACTGTCGCCATCACCGGGTCCGACGTTTTCGGGATTGTTCCTTTCAATATCGCCCAGGTGCTGGGGCGTTCGTCTAAGTCGAAGTTTTATGTCGTAGTTCTCTTTGTCGGCACGGTTGCCAGAGCTTGAAGCTTGACTTCTTCTTTATCGGAGTTAGTTGTAGCTCGTTGCTTGGGTTAGCTAGCGATCATACTGTTCCTTTTTGAACGGGTCTTCGTTTTCGGGGGGGCCCAGCATGATTGCCTGCGAAAATTAGCAAAGAACAAGAAGCGTTGACTAACAGTTGCCAACTCACTGCTAGGATTAAGAACAAGAGGTGTTGACTAACAGCAACTCACCGCTAGGTCTGTGTTACTGATATGATATCTGTTGACTTTGGGTTGCTCTGGCTATGTAGAAAGCGTCGTCAAAATGCGGGGTGTCGGATCGAATACACAGGTTAGTGAGCCTGGTGGGGTTGAGTATGTATATATACTCGGTGCAGGCGATTGGAGTAGCTATGCAGGCGCTACTGAACAAGTACCTTTTGGCTACAACAAAGGGTACATTAAAAGTGCTTTGTCTGTGTTACTCTAAGTACCAGTACCGGGTACGCATTCGATCTCGACAGAACCAACTGCATGGGCGGGTGTGCCAATGAAACGTCCTGATATGATGCGATAAGGTGTGTGTGGGCCCGAAGTTCTCAGCCGCAGCCATACAACACCAATAGTTTTTGAAGAGAACAACTATTGGTAAACAAGTAGCCAGTGATCAGCGTTCCAACGAGACATGTTCAGGCTACGCTTCTAGGTACGAGTAATAATAGAGCCATCCCGCCTCTTCCAAAACCAGTGTGATTGACACTGGATATTCGCCTGCATAACGTTGGGTGTCCAATAGCAATAAGAGATGTAACACCGCAGAATAGCACCGGGGAAGTCGCTGCGCCTTATGAGATAAGTAAAATTTGTCTCGTCCGTGTCTTGCAGGATTCTGGTTTGAAAGGTGAATAAATCTGCGTCCTGCAATGCGATGTACCGGTCCATGGCCACGAATAATCCAATCCCATCGATTCGCCGATCATTAGATAGGTAGCCCTTAGAGCGGTGGCCTGCCATCGCTAAGGGCAGGGTGGATAAAGTTGAATTGGTTATAACATGTCGTCTCTACAGAACGCTTTTCATGACGGGTTGTAGTCAACCTAAACCCAGTCTGAACATACTTTAAACCAAATCAAGGAATACTAAGTAACCCGCTACTTAGTAGGGGCATTAGCACCTTATGGGAGAATCAATTAAGTACTCGTACATACTTAAGTACTTAAGTTAGTACAAAGCCTCTTTCAAGGCTATCATGTTGATGTGGTGCAGTTCCCTTGTCTCGCACCAGCCGGATAGGCGCTCCTACTCGTTCCCAGCCGCTTCCCTGGGTTGGGAGTAGAGCTGCATCACGTGAGGGGTTGGTGCGAGATATATACGCGTAAAATACATCTATTAGTAACACAGAAACACCAGCCTGTCTGAGCTGCAAGGTCAACAGTGATAGCTGAAATACCTAACAGCCAGAGGATGAGAAAACGCGTCGAATTGGTAACACAAAAATCTTCGCTCACATGAACATCTCGCAATAGTCATGCCCCCATAAGATACTATCCCAGCTACCACCAGTGCAGTTTCATACTTCCATACACTTCAAGATACATCCATTAAGATACATACAACACCCATTACACAGCTCCACCAAAGTTACACTCAAAACATACTCAATTTACACTCGCTTGTTCCTTGTATCTCGGTTCCCGGTATGTTTATTCGCAACTCGTGCACCACAGGGGCATGGCTAACCTCTCGCAGGTACTTCGAAATTATGGTCACCTAGCCTCTCTTTGACAGTAGCGAGCACGACTTGGCTTCTGAGCCTAGAAGAAAACCACCTCGCCTATAATTTAGTGCTGTTAACGATAATCGACCCTTTGCCATCGAAAGCAGTGATGCTTTGGAGCTAGTCTCAATTTATGTAGGGAAACGATTGACTACACCATTGTTTCGGCCAATTCCCCAAGACAAGATGTTTGGGCCAACAGACGAGCACCAATTTCGTCCCTTTCTTGGCAGGAAAGGGTGGTGTATTTGAGGGGTCTATATCACAAATACGTCAAGTTACCTCTGGCGTCAGCTCAGCCTTCGATGGGACCGATACGCACCACAAATCTCGAGATATACAGGCCCGTTGAGGGGTTCAGGCTATTCACGACGGATACGTAAGCTATCTGCTAGCAGGCACTTCCAAATTCTAATATATTGGCACGAGGCACGCTACGTACTATAGACTGCACAATGACGTTGGGCAGGGAGATACTGGCAAGGTTGACAAGATTTCATTGAACTTTATGTTTGATACCGGGACCACACCTCTACTCAGGCAGCGAGTAAGGCCTGTTAGCTCATGCCAAACACCACTAGCCCGGGCGAGCGAAAGTAACCTAATGGGCCAGGCGTTTGACCATCTTAGAGCACAGTGAAGAGTAACGAGCCTAGACTCACCCATGACACTTGTCCCGTATAGAAACAACCTTTACTCAGAAGTCTCCCGGGCAGCGTCGCAAGGTGTCTGAGGGGTGCAGGTTCCCAGACATATCCGCGTAATTGCTTAATGGAAAGCATGTGCCAGTGTTCCAAAAACTGAATGTGGAAGTAAATGTGGAGTGCAGCAATATTTTCAAAGCGGTGCATCAGCGGAGGGAATTGGATGCACCCTGAATCTAATAACAATGAAAACACGCCAAAAAGTCAAAAAAATGCTGAGTTTAACTGCAAAGCGTAAGGCTAGGAGTTATTGTGCTCTTTCATTGCCTAGGGACAGTAGCAAATGTGATAGGGCCGGCCCGTTCAACAATCAAGAACTTGCGTCAAACCCAACGGCTATCGGCTGGCAATCTTCCACGAAGTGGCAGATCCCGGGCCGGAATGTTATCTCGGCGCGATGAACGAGCAGTTCAGCGAGCTGCCGGGAAGACCCGGTCCCTTACAAACGAGGATAACCGGATTAATCGAGGTGCTGGGTGGTAACGTGATATAACGACCCACCCTGGATGTAATAGCTTGGCCTTGCTAGTGACAAGGATGCTTTGTATGTAAGTTGTTTAGCACATCTCATTGAATCCAACAGGAGTGCTTCTATCCCATGGTGCATAATCGGGCGATTATGGTCGCGCAGGCGATCATAAAGTGGGCCCGAAATTTTGCTTGCTCATCATGGCCTAAAAACTCACTAACACTCTACAATTACAGACAAAGGTTATTCCAAACATGGCAAAGAACTATCTCCCACAATGATAAACCTCCACAAGAATTATTTTCATTGCTATGTTCCAAAGAGAGGTGAGGCTGTTAAAATTTTGGCAGATTCCCTATGCAAATTGCCATTCCCCATCAAAATATGACATTTTTCTCTGCACCGGTAACGCAGCTCCACAGGAATTTATTGTAAATACCTGTAACCTAAGGAAGCATATATTTCTGTTTTTTCTCTTATATAGTCCATTCTGGCGTTATTTCGACATGGGAAGGATGCTATCGACAGAAGTATGTTTATGACCGCCAGGACGATTATAAGCCATTATTTACGCGCCTAGTCTGGATTCTCTCAAACCTCACAAGCTCTGTTGTGAGAGTAAGGTTTGAGAGAATCCAGACTATTACGCGCCATGGGATAATTCCTGGGACATCGTTGTTGTGTATCGGGTTCGGGAGTGGTCCCGGGTGGTTTTTCGGGAATGGTTTGTTCAGACGTCAAGCGAAATGACGTAAGAGTAAGTCATCATTTGAGACAAGGCGTTTCACCGCACCTAGAATCCTTTCCAAAATACATAATAAGGTAGTGAAGTCTGTAGAGCTCTTTTTAACAAATCCAGACCGAGTCTAGGGACAACTGGCTATCTTGCCGGCGAGAACTGCGAGGATCAAGATACTGTTATCCGACGTATTCCACAAATGTTGCTATCCGGCATATTCCACCCTAGTTAGGCGCTGCGAATACTGACGAAGTAGCCGCGTCAAGAGAGCGGTTTCCTAGATTGCTTGCTGGTCTGTGACAGAGGTATGTCCCGGCACGGGCCGCCGCAGGTTAGAGACTCCGGTACACGCATCACCTTCAGGTGGGCAATAATTAATAAACCTCTCCTATACAAAATAGGGCTTAGTGAAAACCGCGAGGTTTTGAGTCCCCGACCTCCACCCGCACTGCAACACACGCAGATATACTCTCCTTCCATTATACATCGCCCACCGACTTTCAGCCTGTACATGGTTGTTTCTGGCCAGGACTCACGTTACTCTGACGTCAACCACAGTTCCCTCATACAAACGTGAATGACTTAGGATGGATCAAAAAGCTGCCTAATTATAAATGAGAATCGACAGCTACGGTTAGCCTTAGGCTAATAGCGAGTGTTTTTAACCCTTGCTAGCCCGAAACATGGACATTAACTTAAAACTTTGAATTGATTTCTTATTCACGCTTTATTACCTGATATGTGCATCAGACCCGCGAAGATCTTGAGGTTGGTTTCGTACACTCGAGCTGAGCCGATCAACCTTTTAATTTCCCTTAGATAATATAGAGCAAATGAGTTTTTATATACTTGACAGATAATCCAAATACAACATTAAAACGACAAAGATCCCCTCATACTCAGACTGACAAATAAAAATTTATCCACCCATTAAAATAGAGACTTAGTACAAAAAAACGATAAAAACAGAATCAAAGCCAAAAGCAGACAGTGAAAAGTAGCCGCAACCGTCAGATATTGCTAGCTATATCTATACTGGGCAAGGACCAAGACCGGCGGCGGTGTATGTAGTCCCATCAGAATCTAAACTGGCTTCTCCCTTATTTCCATAACGATCCACAATCGTAAAATCAACGCCAAGGGACAAGTTTGGAGTTCCGGTTGCAGTGATCCCATCGTCAGGGTCGCTAAGGTGGCATTCCATGTTGGCGCAGCAGCAACTCGAGAAGCCCGCCAAAGTGCTTCTGGTCTGGGAGGAGGCAAAAATCCGGAACTCTTTGCACGTGGCTGCGTCGCGAGATTGGAGGGCTGCTAGAGGAGCTGGGTTACTTAGTTACTATCACAGAAGTCTTTATCGATGTTAAAAGTAGGAATTACCAGCAGTGGGAGCAGCAATAGCCGCCGTAATAAGGAGGGAGATAACCGTGAGGACCGAGACGTGCATTTTGAGAGGATGGAAGCTTCTTAATGTGGGACAAAAACAAGGATTCTGTTCGATCAGGCGTGGAATGGTGAGGGATTTATTGGGGATATTTGCTTGAGAGGAGAGCTGATGACTAGAAGCAAGTTGAGGAGAGGAGTTTATCAACCCATTATATTCGCAATACCCCGTGATTAGGGGACAGAGCGCCCCCTGGCTTATAAAACATACTCCTAGCAGAATCTGGTGGTTCGCCAAATTCCAGATCTGAAAAAAAATCTCTCGTGATGGCTTTACAGGTTAGGTTACTCAGTAAAGCCATCACGAGACTGAGCAAATCTCAGATCTCAAATCTGGAAGTGGAGTCGCTACCCTGCCCTCGGAAACCATCCCAGAATATCAGACCCTAGAAGCTACTTTCGGTTTATTCGTAGCGCCGCATATGGAATATACATGCAACCTCGATAGAGATTATTCACCTTAGGAGTTATAAAGTTACATGGAAGCCAACACTACTGAGAGAATGGACAAACGTAACAACGGATTGGGCATCCTGCGACGTTACATATAAACCCGCTAAGGTCAGATTCTACGGTCATTTTGCTACCGCTGACCAGCGTTGCGTAGTACAATCGGGACTGACCCCCGGTTTTTATGGCAATTGCTTTCGGAAGCCTTTAACTAAGAGTATCTAACTGACCATATTCGATCTTTTGGGATTATATAGTGACGTACACGAGTCTAGTTGAGTGGAGCACCTCCGCCTGGTGGTATCTTGTATGTGCATGAGGCGATTTGACTGGTTTGAATTCCAAGACTGTCTCTTTGTTCGGTAGGAAAAGTACGTTTCACAGGCCCTAGTTTATATTTCAGTGCTCGTAAAGTACCTCACTTACGCAATTTGAGAATGTCATTTGTAGTGGGTATCCGGAGCTCGAGGTATCGTCATCTAGACTATTGAATTTGTTTAGTACACTTGCTGACCTACTCTATACTGACCCCCGGAGGTATGGTAATAGCTATCCCGCTTTTACATATAGTACATCTCTCTAGGCTCTTTGTTTTGGCTCTGCCACCATAATATCTCTATCTCGTTGTGTCGTCCTCGACCTCAGCCTCTTCGAGCGATGTTGTGGAAACTTTGATTTTAAATATCCTGAGCGAAGTTTTCCCTTCAGTGCTAGGTATCACTCGTCCGTCATCATAAAATTGTGATTTTTTGGGATGGGCATACGGACGGACCTCAACTGGGGTCGGTATTGTATTTTATGGACGAATAGTCAGTTTTCATGACCTGTGGAGAGATTCAAATAGGCTTAAGTGTGCTAATCGGAATAATTCCACAGTTCAAAATCCGCGCTCCAAAGCCCCGAAACCTAGCTGTTTCAAGGCAACCCTAGCAGGGGTAACTAATGGGTGGTCATCAACTCAACAGCAACTGTTGCCGATTTCTCGGACCAAAATTTGCGTTGATAGAGTGCTCTACATACTCGGGTCAGGCAGTAAAGATCGGACACCTCATTTCCGGTTATTATTTTGCTGAGACCAGGGTGCTGACTGGGGATTAAACTGAGAGTGTGGCTAAACCGCACTAGTTCCCCTTTTTGTCCATACTCGTTAATATCAGAAGTCTCCGGACAGCGTTATATTGATTAAATTGGATAGTTCGTCATAAAACGAAATGGGTCAGTGAGAAACTTCCATATCCGATCACATTGTAACCAAATGCAGTCGGCCCTTGTACAAAATGTTTCAGATTATTACTTGCAAAGGGGTATCCGGAGACTTTTGATTTTGACGAGTATACAGATCGCGTTTTACCCAATATTACATATGGCGTTCTCAAATCTTGTCATTTCTGGGTGGTACCTGCCGAAAAAGGAGCGTCCGATCTTTTACTGCCTGACCCGAGTAGAGTACTCTACACCTTGTCACTACTATAGATATACATAGGCGAGGAAAGTTAGCCGGTGTTACACTTTGACCACTCTATGGGGTCGTTTCTAAAAAATTTAGCTTGTACCTGGTCACAATAGCCTGTCAGGGTTCTGGGGCTAGATAAAGTACGCAGTATGAGGAACTGACGTTATCTTTCGGTAGCGCTTAAGCTTATTCCAGCCCTGGATCTGATACAAAGGTAGAAAGAATATCCATTAGAGAGGGTATCTTCCGAACTGGGAATCTGATCGTAGGGAAGCGTGACGTTCTGATTTCTGAAACTGCTGGGTCCCAAGTATCTCGAGTGGGATGTTATAGAGGTTGCTCAAAGTTCTTTTTATATTTGGGTGTATATATGGTGATTCTTACGGTAAAGCTCGGGAAGAATTTAGCGGATGGCAACTGCCGAACAGCGAACCTGAACCCGTCAAAATACGTTGGTTTAGTGAGGCATTTGGCGATAGAGGCTAATAGAGATGTCACTGTGCAGCAAATCTACTGTTCTGATAAACATTTCGGCAAGTTTACCAATAACGTATGTGGTGCTGATAATTACTTTTATGATGGTACCTTAGGGAAAATGGGGTGTCCCAATTCTTGTTGTTGTTGTTGTTGTTGTTTATTCATACTGTATTTACTCTAGCTAGAGTATGACAGGCCCTTATCCCCCCCGCCTCCGGGCGAGCCGGTTAGATGGCGGAGCTCCCACCTACTACCCTGCGTCCCCGAAGTGTCCCAATTCTTTCCTCTGCCCCGAGTATGGACGGCTTATATAGAAAGTTAAATTTCAGAAAGAAACAAACTGATTTTCTGGTGCTCTTGCTCTGTCTTCCTCCGTCAACTCTTGAATTGCCGTTCTACTCACCAAATCTTCTACTAACCTTTCGCATTGCTCCTATCATCGCTGCTTTAAGCTCTAATACACATTCCTCAGGGCGTTCGCCATTCAATCCCAGTACCCAACTCGTATTTTATTATTCTACCGGCCCTAAATCCAGGGAATTGCTCGATGGCATACCGTTCTACCGTAACAAACTCTTCGGTGAAGCAGTAACCCTGGCGAAATTATACTAAACATCAGGAGCACTGGCGAGAAATGTTCCAATGACTGAACCCATCGTTATTGGCAGAACTTTTCATTGGCCCCGTGTGCGTACTGTAAACTCCAAAGAGATTTGACTACTATATATACATCCTATTCAGAGACCACGAATTGTATAAACGAATTACTATTCCTACTCTCTCTCCCTCTACAAATATCCTAAACATCGCGTATTGAGGTATTTTGGGTAGCTTAAACTCGGGTAGCTCTGTGTGAGTATAGTTGAGCGTATGCTCTATGTACTCGCCACACCCCTGGACTCTGCTCGTGCCTAACACAATTTAAAGTACTCAACAATATGAAATAATATACCTTATCCCCTGGATCGTAACTTTGGCATTCCCGGCCCATTTGGGCATGGCAACCGACTCCCCACCTGCAAATATTTAGCGATGCAACCACAACTCTGTGGGGGTGGCCTGGGAGCATTATAAACTTACTTTTTTTATGTCTTGAGAGCATTTTGGCAAAAATTAAGGACTGTACAGCAATGGGGTGCCGATAAAAAGGGCAGTTTGTGTTGGGAGGGTTGTCTCAAGATCAGCTCCTCAAAAACTCGAAAATGTCACTCATCGGAAAAAGTGCAAATCGACTATAGACTGCGCTACGCGCACACGCGCAGCTCATAGCAAGCTTCCCGTGGACCCCTGCGCGACGCGCAGCCTATAGTCATCTATAGTCGATTCATAGAGATGTGCGCGTGGGCCTATGGACCTATATATGGTTGGCGGCCGGAGATGGACCTATACCAGTCGTTACTGCCTGGAGTCTTCGCTGTTATACCGGTTACACTATCGCTGCGAGTCCACTTGACAGCTCGCTGGCGCATGAGAGCCTGCTTGAGAGCCTGCTTGAAAGCCAGCTTGAAAGCCAGCTTGATATAGCCTGCTTGATAGCCTGCTTCGGAGCCTACTCGAGAGAGCCGCGCTTCGGGAGGAGTAGAATTTTCCACGGGAAGCTTTTCGCCGTATGAAAACTCTGAGTTTGTCGAAGCTTTGGCCAATAGAAGGCTTTAAGTCTGTTAAAGCTTTGACATTGACGTTGACGTAGCCAACCAACTTGACTAAGTGCTTCTAGTACTATGATCACCATCACCGACACCATCACCATCGCCATCATCACCATCGCCATCATCACCATTGCCATCATCACCATCAGCCCAGGACCGAATGCGCACACATACGCCCACAATCGGTGGGAAGCGGGCAGCAGATTCCGCTGGAAAATCTGAGTCAGAGATCTGCTCTCCCCGAGATCCAATTGTCTACCTTTCCTGCAGAATCTAAGGCTGCAATTGTCAACACCATGACCGTGAGGCATCGTGAGATCTCGTCGCGGTGGCCGCGCTAAATATAAGGTTCAGACTATGATATCGGCCGACGTCATGATTTCGGCCACCATACGCCGCCCGCCAAACACTGCCGGCCATACGCCACCTCCCGGTGCCTGGCGCCTGCAACTCAGCAAGTCTCTCGATCGAGCACAAAGGAGCATACATGGGAGCATATAGTCAAGTGAGATTGGGAGTGTCTTGCCTCTTGAGAGTGTATTTGGGAGCGTAGAGCCAAGTGTACCATCGAGTGCAATTGGGAGCGTACTTGAGAGCAAGCTCGGGAGTGTACTTGAGAGCGTACTCGGAGGTGTACTTGAGAGCGTCTTGAGAGCTTACTTAGGAGCGTATAGTCAAGCAGGCTGAGTGTGTGGTATCAAGTGCAATTGGGAGTGTACTTGAGAGCGTGCCCGGGAATGCTTGAGAGCGTCTTGAGAGCTTGCTTGGGAGCGTACAGTCAAGCAGGCTGGGAGTGTGCCATCGAGTGCAATTGGGAGCGTCCTTGAGAGCATGCCCGGGAGTGTACTTGAGAACGTACTCGGAGGTGTACTTGGGAGCGTACTCGGAGTGTACTTGGGAGCGTCATGAGAGCTTACTTGAGAGTGTAAGTCAAGCAGGCTGGGAGTGTGCAATCGAGTGCAATCAGGAATGTACTTCAGAGCATACTTGGGAGCGTGCAATGAAGTGCATCTGGCAGCTTGCTTTCAAGTTTGTTGTATGCAGCGTGATGTATACTGTGTGCAGCGTGATGTACAGAATCCAGCGCATAAAATCGCTTGCGTATCATTGTAATCTAGTCAACGTGTAGGTCCATAGGACCTTATAGTGCCACGCGTCAAATATGCTATGAATTACCGTCCCAAAAACAGCTTCTCTATGAGTTACGCGTCGCGTAAGGTCATTTTTCCCGGTGCTCTGCAGCCCAGATGGACAACGCTGCCCATAATACAACACAATATCCTTCACACACACCTTCGACAACACACCTCACCGCCTGGTTTTGCCAAGACCCCCTTTTTTTTGGGCGGGTTGCGGTTTTACTTTGGCTTCATTTTCGCATACCTGTGTGTCCGCTTGTTCACCCCTTGTGTTCAAGTGTACCTCAGACTGTGACAACCACCCAATACCACTCAGTATGGACCTCGAACAGTAGTCCGTCTTCCAGGGCAACTCACCTCGATTGATGTTTTACGCAAGTTAGCGACATGGTTTTCACGACACAACCGACACAATCGACAACACAATACAACTAGGGCGTGAAAGCGCAGCAGTTCAATGAAGAGTTTTTCTGAGGACAGCACGCTCCGACCCACAACACTCAGAGTAGTGTTAGCAACGGTTCCAACCCGCTAGAACGGTTCCGGGTTAGGGTTGGGACCGGAACCGAACCGTTGCAACGGTTTTTACCACACGAAAACCCGGACCGTTGCAATTCGGCCGGTTTTACCACTAAAAACCCGGCATTCCAACCTCACAACTTTGGCTCCAATTAAGTATTTGAGTTCTGATCGTATTGAGACATGATCAGTACATAGATTGTGCAGTTTTACGAGCTCTTTCACCTCCTGCTTTCAGATATGCAATCTGACCAATATTCGTGGAGTCGCGATCGAAATCCCGCGAATTTCGCTCAGAATTGGCCCTTTTTTCACAGCCACTCAACGAATATCAGTCAGATTGCAAATCTGCATGCTGGAGGTGAAAGAGCTCATAATTCTGCATAATCTACGTACTGATCATGTCACAGTATGATCAGAACTCACATACATAATTGGAGCCAAAGCTGTACGAACTGTAAATTTGTAAGTACGGTTTAGTTTCAACCCGGCCAAATACCCGTGGTTCTATGTCCGGGCCGGGTAACAACTGGCCAAGACAAAAGCGGTTCTGGTTTTTGGGCGGGTCTGGAACCGAACCAAACTGAACCGCAGGTTAAAACCTGGAACGCTGGCGGGTTACCCGGACCCGTTGCTAAGACTAACTCAGAGGAGCTATGATGGAAGACCTGCTTCTCAGGCACACAAGCACCAGTACAAGGTGTTCCCATGGACGCATCAACCCACTTAAACAGCGAAAATCAGTAGACACATCAAAGGTGCTGTTCACACCCCACAGTAGGATGGTTGGGGTATTCCACTGCGATAACATCAATGAGACCCTGCACTCAGGCGAATGTGGTACTAGATCCAAACAGTTACATTTCTGGGGGAGGACTAGGATATGGTGCCCTGGGGTAATGGGGGTGGAAGAGGGGAGGGGGTGAATTTTCGTTTTTGGGTAGTGGGTGGGGAACTCCGCCATCTAGCCGGCTAGCCCGGAGGTGGAGGGGAATCGGTCTTTGTCATACTCTAATTAGAGTGAATACAATAGGAATAAACAACAACGACAATACAATATCCTTCAAGATTAGTGCTAAGGACATACTGTAAAGACTGAATATTATTACACATCATGTTAGAAACGGTTCCAGACCGTTGCTTCGGGTCCAGGTCCGGGTCGAAACCAAACCGTTGTAAAAATTGGCGGTCCCGGTTGTCCATTCACCCGAACCATCAATTCGGGTAAAGTTCGATTGAAATTCAACAACCCATCTGAATTGGGTGGGTTGTCAGCAGGTCCATCTGTAGCTTCATATAGTGCTCTTGTTTTTGCTGTTTGATAATAGTATATTATCAAAATCGCTTATTCAACATCCAGTAATCTCATTTTGCATGTTTTGCAGTTTGCGATATCGATTATTTTGGAATCTGTGTTTTTCTTTTTATATTTTGTATTTTTGCCTATAAAGGCAGTCACTAGTTCTGTTATGAGCTCAAGTATCCCTGCAATGCCTTGATTACCCAATATGCAAGACCAAAAATTGTTGACGCTGGGTTGACGCTCATTTTCATGATGGGGTAACATATATGTCAAGCACTGTTTTGGTTGAAAAGGCCGCCATTACTTCAGATATAAATTATTACCACCACGCGACACTTAGACTACCTAAGTTGCAAGCCCAAAAATCATTGATGCACCGTTGATGTTTTGCCTTTGGTGTTACAGTTATATTTCCAGGATCATACAGGATCACTCAATGTTCCATATATAGATACTTGATCCAGAATCACGTATTGTCACTCAGATTTGCACAATGGATCTACCTTCCGGATGTGTTCACCTAGTAGTCATATCTCCATTACCCGACCTTCGTATCAATGGGTACACGACAACACTCAAGTGCAGCACAAATAAGAGGTGAATTGTATTTGGATCAGGAACAGTCGCAACTTCTCCATTCTCAATGGTCACACCCCATTGGCAGGAAGCCTCATTCCCAGTCACTGATCAAATGACTGTTCACTCACGTTCCAACGGTTCATCGCTCACGAGATGGTGTGTGGTCAATATCGGACCAACATGGCATCTCGAGATTTGCAGAGGTATATAAGGAGATAAGCTAGTAAAGAATAATCGATATATTGGAGCCCTCTCAGCCGAGTGGACCGATACGAATGCACCATTATTTCGACCACACATTGTTGGTCTAGAGGAATAAGACCTGGGATTCATATGTCCTAAGTGGCGCGGGATACTCTGTGTTCAATATATCGCAAAACAGCTCAGTTGCAGATCACTGTATATTTGTCTCCAATGAAGCATAGTCAAATTAAGGGTTCTGTCATTTGCCACAATTGTTAAAGGGTTATGTACCTGGTGGGTGTGAGGGCACTGTCAATGGCTGTTTGTGACATGAACTTATTTGTGGCTACTTGGCTTCAGATAAGCTCGTAGCTATACGAGGTATCACCAATAGCAATTATGTTGCAATACGAGCACATTACATTGATGATGTTGTTAATACCCCTGTGAGTTTGAACTCGACTATCAAAGGTAGAGGCCAAAGATGATGAGGCAGTTATGTATGTGAACTCCAAAGCAAGCATTGGCAGTCTTAGGATTGTTAAGGGTGTGAATCGTCTGATATATGATCAGCGGTACTGACATGGAGGAAGGACATCAATAGAATACTATCTACAATATTATCTATCTACAGATACCTATTGACCTTCTTGATCTGGAGGTTAGGCCTCAACGTTGTTCCCGTGTATGATTGATTTGTTCTGCATTGAAGTCAATGAGGATTCATCTCCTTTGCAGTCCGGAGTTGTATGTTCATCGTTCAGTGCTAAGTCATGGATATATCTATCACCTCTTTCTTCTTGGTTATTCTCAGTACCTTCGTCAAAGCTTGTCATTGATTGGGAAGTGAGCAGAATGATACTTTGGAGTCCGAAGGAAGTCCGAGGATCTTCCCCATAGCGTGGTGGTTCAGAGGATTGTTCTGTTAGGATACTCTTGAGTTGGCACTACTCCTTCTGCAGAGGCAAAACAACTTCGCTGTTCCTTTCAGACAAGTTGATACTTGGAGTCATTTCACTCTTGGACAGTTGCTTCTAGGGTATAACTGCCGGTTGTTCGGACTAGTGTTAGCAATGGTTCCGGACCATCACTTTGGGTCCGGGTCCGGGTCCAAACCGAAGATTTCCCAAATTGGCGGTCGGTGTCGTCAATAATCCCCAACTGTCCACTCGGGTACGGTTCAATGGTGAACTCCCAACCCGTCTGAATTTGGCGGGTTGTCAGCGGGTCGCCCAGTGGGTACAGCTATAGATTCATATAAGGCTCTTGTATTTGGAGTTTGTTAATAGTATCTTATCAAAATCACGTTTTCAGCAACCAATAATGCGCATTTGCATGTTGTGCAGTTTGCAATATCGATGAATTTGGTATCTGTGTTTCACCTTTGATATATGGTGTTTTTGCCTATCCAGGTGGTCAATAATACAATTATGCGCGTGGAGATCCACGTGATGCCTTGAGTACGAAATATGCATCACCAAAAACTGTGGACGCTCCGTTGACGCTCAGTTTCAGGATGCGGCAGGGAGACGGTCGCTGTTGGTTTTGGCAGTAAAGGCTGCCAATATCTGATAAATGGATGTCTGCAACCAATCGGAACATGAATTACCCAAGATGCAAAGCTAAAATTTGTTAATGCTCCGTTGACGATCATTCTAAGAATGCGGTGGTGACCGTGTTGCTATCTCTTACACCTATGAAAGCTGCAAATACGTCTGTGATGAATGACAACGACCAAGTCACTGGTGAACTACCGTACTTACAAGACCACAAATCGTTGACGCACCGTTGACGCTCATTGTAACATATTGTCCATTCAACATCTGCAGCGGTCGATAATTGTTTTCATTATGATTTGACCATATTGGTTGTCTTTTTGTCTGATAGAAACTCAGCCCTGTGTCAAAGCCGAGTGGCGAAATATTCTTGCACTGTTCACTCTCACATGACTAAAAATGATGTATCTTGCCAAAAGATTCATTGCACCTGCTATACATCTGTGTATCAACCGATAATCACAAGCTACTTCTTACGATTCGTCCAGAATATATCTCTAACTGAAACTCTCAGTCAAGCTACATAAAGAAGCTGGTGAACCATTGATGCATTCTGTCCTACTTTTTCTTCACTCCTTTATTTCTCCTTGTTTCTATTGCATTGACTGTCACCAACACCATTTCAGCCTGTCTCATTGACTTCTGTGTTGGCCGAACCAATCTGGGAACATTTGGCATGGCTCTCACATCCTGCTGCTCTGGGCATTCCGGATCCTCGATGCCATTGTTATGCTCTATATCGGATTCCTCGTCTGCCGTGCAATCGTCTTCCCTGCCATTTGGATTATCCAAGTCACCAATCTAGTTTGGCCAATTTTCGGTGTCCGAAATGCTTTCAGGTGTGCTATCCTTGTCTCTTCTGACTGGATGACAGTTGATTCTCCGGATTCAGCAGACATTTAAGATTAGTGTTCCTCCTTCAGGGCGGTCCTTTGCAGACGAAGGTGGTGGCAAAGGTGATCATTCTGACAATTTGAATGCAGCTGCACCATCATGTTGAAAGAGTGAGCAGGAGGCTTTGACGATGACTTGGGTGTCCGAAATGTATCCAACTGCTGTCATCTGCTTGTTTTGAGAGCGAGATTACTTCTGTGTAGCACTTAGGTTCTGGCTGCCCTGCCACATCTCCAAAAGGTCGTGAACCTTGGCCATTCTGTGCAATTTCCTTTCCTCCGCCACATTCTTTATTTCCGAGTTGTTTTCTGCATTCGTCATATCTGATACTGGGTGATCGCCCGCCAAAATCCCATTATTGGCGCGAGCAAACTGCCTTACAAAGACTTTTTCAGTAAGGGTCTTGCCTGTGGTTTGTGACTGCCTCCAGCCAATAACATCTCACCCATGGGAAAAACTGGCCTCCACTCCAACACCATGTGGTATGATAGAGAATATGTCGCATGCCACATTTGGGAGATCTGCGTGCTATGAGTGCGTTTCCTCTTGTTGGTGTCACCAGTCGGTTATGTCCAGTATCCAAAATGTACTGCTAATCTCCTTTGGGTTGGAGTGGTAATCATTGAGATTTGGATCAATTTGCCCCCAGTTCTTTGGTGCTTCAGGCAGGGAATTCAAATAGAGCCTGGCTACAGTCAATGAGGGTGCTGCGCAATCGCTTCGTCCAGGTGTCGTCTCGGCCACATTGTCAGGCGTTAAGTATTCTTCATCATCGCTGGACAAATCATATGGATCAAAGGATGATTGACAGGATCCAGAAGCTGTTGCAGAGGGGACGAGTCGGCTGCTCCATATGGCTTTCGGTATATTGACTGTCACACGTCGATGTTTGACACAGTATTCATTCTCCACGCGCTTCAGAAAGGCCTCCTGGTTTTGGGTAGTATAGGAGGTCTCGTCCTGAGGGGTGATATCCATTCCCATGTCCCAATTTCTAAATGATCGCAACTTCCGGATAGGATCGAGGATAAGTGCAGAAACGAAAAGCATGCCCATCGTTGGAGTCACTTCAGCGTAGTATTTGGACAGCTTCTCTCAAGCTAACTTCACAGCAAAGAACAAGTCTTCCCTCCATGGGGTCTTCTTCTTAGCCAAAGCTCGCATCACGCCGTCCATATGATCGAACATGGCATTGTACACTGTGATGATGTGATGCAATGTGACGGTATGCCTCTTCATCATCCACAGGGTCCAATATCGAAATGGCCTAAATACTTCCATGACATACTTCACTATGGTCCATTCATCTTGAGTTGCGAAAAGTGGCCGGTAATCAGTGTAATTTGGATTTTGGAGCCACTTGTGTGTGAATTCCCGTAATTGGCAGGGGCGCTTGAGCAACTTTAGTGTTGAGCTTTGTGTTAGCAATGGGCCCGCGTAACCCGGCAGTGATCCGGATTCAGACCAGAAAAATGGTTCAGTTCGGTTACAGAACCGTCCAAAAACCCGACCCGCTGCGTCTTGGTGGTCCAAATCCGGCCCCGTACCTGTTAACCCGCGGGTTTTGCCAGGTTTGGCTGGACCTGTTGGGTCCAATCTCTGGTTCTGCAGTTTGGGTTTTTCTATTTATGGTCGCATTCAGATTTCCTACTGTTAATTGCACAATATTGACTATGGTACTGCATTGTCATTTTCTAATGCATTGACAACCTTTATATAGCAAACAAGTGGAGAGACGCTCCCTGCCCCATCCTGGAAATGAGCGTCAATGGAGCGTCAACAATTGATGGTGTTGCATCTTGGGTGATCTAAGTGGCGCTTGATCGCATGTATCCATAAACAAGTGATTAGCTGCATTTATGAGCAAATAAGCAAGTGATATTCCTGCGATAGCCTCCTGAACAGTCACAACTTATTTCATTTACAAACATGTAATTAAGTGTTCATGAGCGTTTTAGACTACAATAACGGCCAAAACTGAGTATATGGACTTTAACAGCCACAGCGCGCTTCGATAAACCATGATCTAAGGCCCAACATCGTTGACACTGTGTTGACACACATTGTCATGATGGGGCAGGGGGTGTGTCGCTGTCTGTTTTGCCTATGAAGGATGGCAACACTTCCATTACATGTAATCACTACCAGATTGCATTTTTATTACCCGACTTACAGGACCAAAAATTGTTGAGGCTCTGTTGACACTCATTTTCAAGATGGGACATGGAGCGTCTCGCTTTCTTTTTGCATATAAACGTTGTCAATACTGTTGTTATGGATAACCACTACAAAATTACTTCTTAATTACCAGACTAACATAACCTGAAATCGTTGACGCTCTGCTGACGGTAATTTTCAAGATGGTGCAGGGAGCGTGTTGCTCTTTTTTTTTGCATATATAGAGTGGCAACAATTCCATTATGTGATCTCCCTGCAAAATAGCGTTTTTATTACCTGACTGACATAACCAAAAATTGTTGAGGCTCCGTTGACGCTCATTTTCAAGACGGGGCTGGGACCACTTCGCTTTCTTTTTTGAGTCTAAAGGTTGTCAATACTGTTGTTATGTATAACCACTACAAAATTAGTTCATAATTATCAGACTAACAAGGCCTAAAATCATTGACGCTGTGTTGACACTCATTTTCAAAATGGGGCAGGGAGCGTGTTGCTTTGTTTTTTGTTATGAAGGATGGCAACACTTCCATTATGTATAATCACTACCGAATCGGATGTTTATTACCCGACTCACAGGACAAATAATTGTTGACGCTCGGTTGACGATCATTATCAAGATGGAACCCGGAGCCTCTCGCTTTCTTTTGTGTGTATAAAGGTTTTCAATACTTTGTTATGTATAACTACTACAATATTGCTTGTTAATTACTGGACTAACAAGACCAAAAATCGTTGACGCTCTGTTGACACTCATTTTCAAGATGGGGATGGGAGCGTGTTGGTTTCTGTTTTGCCTATAAAGGGTGGCAACACTTCCATTATGTGTATTCACTACCAAATCATGTTTTTATTACCCGACAAGTTACAGAACCTAAAATCGTTGACGTTCTGTTGACGCTCATTTTGCCACAGGCGTAACCGCAATATGGAACCATTCACTTTGGCATACTGTATCTATAATGGTCTTGTGGCAGCCATTCTGTGCTGTTCATGTACATTTTCCTTTCTAACTACATTGTTCTTTAATGATGCATAGGAATATACCCTTTAAAATATACTTCAAAGTGTCCGCTAATTGTAGATAATGATAATACTGAAAAATCCTGTTCCCTTCCGTCAACTCTCATCTTCGCTGTCATGTTGACTCAAAAGGCCGCAGTCGTCTACAAAATGGCTGTTAGCTGCATTACCACTCAGCTGATAGTGTACTAACCTGTGGATGGACCTTCATCAGTCAGCAAATCTGGAATAAAATCTTTATCGCGCATGTGATCCTTGGCATATGGATCAGGATTGAAAAATCGAGCGCTGGGAAGCGGAGTATGGATATACACATATCCGGGAGGCACACCTTCTGTTGCGGAGCTTTGAGTTCTCTCACCGTCATCAGGTGGCGCAGGTGGTGTTCCGGGCGTCAGTGGCACTGTTAGGGGTCATCTCTTAGCAGCGATAATGATACTTGATTTATCATACAAGATGCATACATATCTACGATACGCATAACACCTATGCAGGTGAATGATCAAGTGGTCTGCAACATGCTCTGTGGCGAGAGTACATGTTGGTCGCGCGAAGTGTGGGTACTGCGCTCACACCTAGATACTATGCGGGACATGTGTGGCCATCACACACGGCAGTTGATAGTCATATGCGATGAAGAGAGCTCTTCTCCCCACCCGAAGGCGGATGGGATTCGGAGAAGCACGTCCCGGTCTGAGAGAAGTCTCGACCTTAGCATGACGTAACTGAGGGATTAACGACGTAGGCAATATGCCTAGAGCGAGCACTACTAAGTTGACTCTGGTAATCTGGATCGCAATGTAACCTCGTATAGGATACGAGCTTACGCGTCTTTGATCCACATTGACATACCATCGGTTGGTCGCCGACTAAGTCTATGACGCAATTAATAACCCATGTGCATGAGGGATTAAGAGGCGTAAGCATTATCGCTCGGGTGATAGATGTTTCAACTACCGACTCGTACGATTGCAAAAGATGTCTGAAATACGGAGGATAAGCTGATATTGCACAATGGATAGCCTGATCGTTATCAGGAGCGTAACGCTTTCAAACCACATTGCATGAGCACAATTACCTGAGGGTGTTGTAGCGAGTTATCACCGGGCGCTGAGGGGGCGTGGCCGATATAATGCTATCACCGCTATGAGGAAGAACGGGGTATAAAGAGCCAGCGTTGGTCGAAGGAATTGGGGGACATCAGCGAGCAAGTTAGCTTTCAGAACACCGAAGACGATCTTAAAATATTATTAAGAATTCTATCTATCTATCTACACGATCAGAATAAATAGTTGACACTCTTTCTTCCCTAATCAATTTACGCGATTACCCTCTATATGCCTGGACACAGATATACACAATACGAATACGCACTTCAGCAGGTGGTAGAATTGTTCGGCAATCTTCTGTTCAGTTTACACGACCACAATTTAACCCACACCTACCAAGTGGTTTTTCGTTTCGTTCAAATTGAGAACATCGACTTCCTGGTGCTACGATATCTGAACATCGGCTTGTTACCATTTGAGGAGTTTTCCAAGGACCAGTGGTACGACGCGGAAATCTGATTTACATCTACAGAGGAGAAGGGTTGTGGTATAGGTTCAGATTGGGAGTTCTCGTTGATCAGGAACGAGAAGTTGAGTCCTAGGCTAAGACGAGGAGAGAAAGAGATTTTTAGATAGGTGGCCGTACTTAGTTCAATAAATGTTGTATTGATTATTGGGACTGAGAACCCCCGTAACAGTATAATATTTTAAGTACTCTACGCTGTTATCTGAGAGAGGATTTTGCGACATCTGCTTCGAATGAGTTCAGAGTGCCTGAGGTGCGAGGACAATTTATGTTGCATCTACTTGAGCCAGAGATTGTGCAGTGAACATTGCCAGAGAAGGGATTGTTTCTGCGTCAGCTGCCAGCTATACAATATTGAAGAAAAAAGTCCCTCGGTATACTGCCAGAAGTGTAGGTTCTTGTCAGAGTGCTACAGCTATCAGTATTTGGGCAAGGTTAACGGAAGAGACTCTTATATTTTACAGAGACATTGTATCGACCATTGTCAGCTCGAAAGGTGCCCACATAGGGACGAAGCTACAGTCGAGTTAAATAGAGTCATTCCACCACCAGATTATAGTCATCTCATTCAAGATGGCGGCCCCTCGGAGACGATTAATGTTCACCAGCAAGGCCCTAGCCCCCAGCAGCTCGAGAGTGGAGAAACCTCGGTCCCCGGCGCCAAAGCCAGTTCCAGAATGGTGGCTAAGGTATCAAAGAAGAATAGAGGCCGCTCGAAGGGATTACCTGCTAAAAAAGGAGCAAGCGGAACCAGAAGAAGCACTAGAAGGGCAGGGGGAAGTAGAGATGCTGGAACCGAATACCGACTTAGTGCAAGAGCAATTATCAGAACTCGCTCAACAAATCGTCCATGTTATCGAGGCATGTAACCAAGAAAAAGACCTTTCAGCGGAGGAATTTGATTTGGTAAGAAACGGGATCGTTATTATGGAGAGTCGTCTCCAGACGGAAAAAATTCGAATAGATTCCGAGGTTTCTGGAGTTGGTACCATGGCAAGGTTTCAGGATGCCATGCTTCAGGAACTCCGTTCAGGAATCCACGTGCTTCAGTCACAGGATAATCAAATTGTACAAGAAGCCACGGATTTGTTTGGCGGAATGCGGAATGAGTTAGAAGCTCAAAGCAAAAGGATATCCGATAATACCTTGCAGTTGCTAGCGGTTAGACCTTCTACTCAAGCAGTACAGAAAGGACTATCTCTGTTATCAAAACGAGTGGACAAAGTATTCAAAACTACAGCGGCTATTACGACCTCGTTAAAACAAATACCTACCAAGCTAGAGTTACAGCGACATGCAAGTGCAATGGAAGAACATAAAATCCAGATGACTGAAGTTAATACCGGATTAACTACCGCAATGGAAGAATGCAAGTTTTCACAGTCATCACTATATAATTTTAGGAGGCCCAGTATAGTGGCTGGACCCTCGGGAACACAGAGACAGCCAGCTTTCTATTGATCCCCAACAGAGTCAAGTCTCAGGGATATGGGAAGTGAATACTCCTGGCACGCTAACCTCAGAGGAGGAGCCGGAAGTAATTCAGGAGGAGACAGCGGAGCGGCCGGAGGAGCAGATGACAGAGCGACCGGAGGAGCACACGGCGGAGCGGCCGGAGGAGCAGACGAAGGATCAGGCGGAGAAGCAGGCGGTGGAGATCCACCACCAACGGATCTACCATCCGGCGAAGAAGGAAACGGAGGAAGGCGCCCGTCAAGGCGACAAAGACGTATTAGGGAATTAGAATTCGCTAAACCTATCAAAATTAAGGAACCGAAAAAGTTCTTTGGGAAGCCAGGCGAAAATTTCGATACTTGGTGGGTATTGGTTCAAGTCTATACAGAGAACCAACCAGAAAAGTTCACAAAGGATCAACGAACCATCGATTGGATTGGGTCCTTAATGGAAAGTTATGCAGCGTCGTGGCATATTCAGTGGCTTAAGGGGACCCTTAATGGCACTCATCCTAAGTCCATGACCGGATATGTGAATGCACTCAAGCTAAGATTCGAGGATAAGGACCCTGAAGATGAGGCGTTCGCAGACCTTGAATAAGTCCGTTATGAGGGGTGTATTCGCGATATGTTCACGAAAATCCAAACCTTTAATGACAAGGCCATGGTTTCTGGAGCAGCTTTGAAGAAGTTAATCTTGGAGCGGTTACCTCAGAAAATTCTGGATCAGATGCATGTCGTCGATCTAACAGGGAAGACTGACAATGAAATCATTACCATCATTACCAATGCAGGAAGAACTGCAGAAGAATGGGAAGCCGCGAGGAAAAACTTGGGTCTAAAGGCATACTTTAGAATATATAGCAAGTCAAAGCAGTCCAAAAACGAATACACAAGAGAAAATTCCGAAAAACCGGAACGAAGGAAAAGCAAACGAGATCGTTTCCGGAAGTCGGAATGAAGGGATATGAAGCATAGATATAGCGGAAGGGTCAAATAGAATAGGTCTGGATCCAACCTTAATTTTACAAAAACTGAAGGAATAGACCCTTCGGAGTTAAGCCGAAGAAAGGCTGCAGGAGAATGCTTGAGGTGTGCCTGGCCTTCGGACAGAAAAGGAACACATATGGTCAAAGACTGTCAAAGGCCAATCAAGCTGGATAAAGGAACGGCAAGCTTCCCGAAAGCTAAAGAATATCAGAAAAAGAAGATAGCGGGTATGGAATTACCCAGTGATGTTGATTCGGAAGATGAAGATTCAGAAAGTACAGAGACCGACGGGGACTGAGATGATTCAGAAAGTTCGGATGACTCGGAAGGAGAGTATCTGGATGATTCGGATGAAGAACTACAGCAGGAACCTCAGGAGGAAGGAAATTGGTGGGATTCGCTAGAGGATTCGGATTAGTTTGAATTAAAAATGAAAGAAAAACAGCAGTAGAGGATCTTCCCTTTGTTAAATCTTTTCCTCTGAGGATGATCGGAAGATCGAAACGGCTGGCCCGTAAGGAAATACGAATACAATACATACAATGATACAATTTTTTCTGAAACACCTATATTAACCCTTTGCGGTTACACTATTGTCGAAAGGATAGTGATGTCAGAACGAAAAGCCTCAGAACCTCTATTGGGGATACCCAAGAAACAAAATACGTCGACAGATTTTGTCTATTATCAACCAGCTAGTCATCCGAAGGTTAGACAAGTTTCAGCCACTAGAGTTGGACAAAGACCTATTTACCGATTCTGTGTTGACTATGATGAACAGTACTTTCCATTGCGGTGTATGTTAGATTTGGGCAGCACTTCCTTTGTCATTTCACCAGAAGCGGCTAAGGTTTTTTCAATACCTGTGGTATCAAGACCCAGGCCAGCTAAAGCAGGAGATGTTTCCGGATCTCAGTTGGAAACGGGAGGTTTATTTACAGTTCCGTTAGGAGTATCAGTTTGCAATCACCGATCTCATGACGAAGACGATCATGCCTTCGAGGTAATCAAAACATCCGGAGATTACGATGCTTTAATACCAGCCTGGTATCTAGAGAAGCATATGGCTAGAGGAATAAATACCAGTCATTTGCATTTTCCGCATTGCCCGCAAAAGAGCTATAATCACGGAAAAATTCATCCAGAATATTCGATTAGGTACGATAAAAGAATAGCACTAAATGATGCAGCTATACACATAGGAGCAATAGCTATGAGCAATCCGTCTATTGCACAAAAGTTACCAGTTCATCATCATAAGTTTTTACTTTTGTTGGACCCAAAGGAAGCTGAGAAACTACGAGATAATAAAGGATGCAACCATCGAATCGAATTACTAGGAGCAGAAGACAAACTACGAATGGGCCCTATTTACCAGCTATCTTTAGAAGAGGAGAAGTTGCTGGTTAAATACCTCGATACAATGATTGAACAAGGAAAAATTTGGCCCTCAAGTAGTACGGTCGGAAGTCCAATATTGTTCGTACCCAAACCTAATGGACGAGGATTACGACTTTGTATAGATCACCGACATATCAATGATTATACAAAAAAGGATAAAACCCCGTTGCCAATAATGGAAGAATTGTCTGCACGAGTACGAGGAGCTACACATATTACAAAAATTGACCTTAAGTCTGGGTTTCATTTAATTAGAATGGCATTATGTCATGAAAAGTTCACCGCTTTTCATACAAAGTTTGGCATTTATGAATACCTAGTTATGCCTTTCGGACTCTGCAATGCACCAGCAACATTCCAAAGGGATATTAATAGGACTTTAAGACCATTATTAGGACTCGAGTGGGTTATAAGAACTGACGTCCATGTTGATGAGGATGAAGGAATGGTTGTGGTGGCATATATAGACGACATATTAATAGCCACGAAGGGATCCTTGGAGAAACACCATAAACAAGTTTCAAAGGTTTTCCAACTCCTTATGGATAATAATATGTGTGTTGAAATAGACAAGTGTGTCTTCGATGCTTCGGAAACTACTTTTTTGGGATTCATCGTCAGCGGCTCCGGCTTACAGATGGATCCAGAAAATGCAAGAGGAATTGTGGATCGGCCTCGCCCTACGTCCAGAAAGGAAGTTCAACAGTTGTTGGGCTTGTGGAATTTTTACCGAAGGTTTTTCCATAACTTTTCACGATTAGTTTCACCTATTACCGATTTACTTCGACAGGACGTCAACTTTCATTTGGGAGAAGCTCAAGAAGCAGCATACCTTAAAGTCGTAATACTATTTACGTCTGGTAAAACTTCTATCCTAAAACCTTATGATCCGGATAGACCAGCACTGCTAGAAACAGATGCTTTGGATTTCGCAATAGCCTGCATTTCATCACAGAAATTCGAAGACGACAAAATTCATCCAGTTAGATTCGTCTCCAGGAAACTCAGTCCTGCGGAGCTTAATTATGATGTTTATGATAAGGAGATGTTAGCGATAGTATTTTCGTTAAGAAAAAATCGACATTACCTGCAGGGAGCAGAACATAGAACTACGAATTTTTCTGATCATCAAAATCTCACCTATTTTAAATCGGCAATTCTACTAAATAGGAGACATGCACGCTGGGCTGAAGAACTTAAGCAATTTAATTTCCAAATATTGTACCGGAAAGGCTCTGCCAACGTCAAAGCGGATATACTTTCTAGGTGTCCGGGGTTCACCTCTACAGAAGGGAGTACAACTTCCGCAACAAATCAAACAATTCTAGACCAGAGTCAATGGCTAGAAATCGGTGCTATGGATTTAGATACCAATGACGAATATGAAACAATCCAGATATCAGCTATAGACGTGGATCAACTCTTGCCAGAAGCTCAGGAAAGAATTGAGGAGAAAGCCATGTTAGACGAGAAGTACAGAGACCTTTGCAAGCAGATATCATCGGGAGGAAACGTGGATGAAAACTTCACAATAAAAAACGAATTACTATGTTGGAAGAATAGGGTTTACGTACCTGAGGGACTGCGACAACGGAAAATTCAGTCAGAACACGATTCGAAGGTAGCGGGGCATTTTGGAAGAGAACGAACAGTGGAACTTTTGTCTAGGAATTTTTACTGGACCAACATGGAAAGAGACGTAAGAAAGTATTGCAGCGAATGCGATAATTGCCAAAGGACAAAAGCACCTAGACATGCTAAACACGGACTCCTACATACATTGGAATTGGCTTGTAAACCATGGACGTATATTTCCACGGACTTTATTACCGACCTACCTGAGTCCGAAGGTGTGACAATAATTTCAGTAGTGGTTGATCACTTCACTAAAATGGCACATTTCATTCCAATTACGAAAAAGGATTCGCCAACGGTAGCCAGAGCTTAGTTAGAAAATGTGTGGAAGTATCACAGCTTCCCTGAAGATGTGGTATCTGACAGAGACTCAAAGTTTATGGGAAGTTTCTTTACGGATCTGTATAACTACCTGGGAATAAAATGCAGCATGTCCAAGGCCTATCATCCCCAGACTGACGGACAAACGGAGCGCATTAACCAAGTCATCGAATCCTATTTATGATCCTATTGCAACTACGAACAAAACGACTGGGCTTCAATGTTAGCGATGGCAGAATATGCCTATAATAACTCCAAGCATTCGTCAACAAAAATATCCCCCTTTTACGCAAACTACGGCTTCGAACCTCGAACGACGTGGCCAACAGACATACAGTTCAGAAATCCAGCGTCGGAATTATACGGACATTATATGACCAGTATCCATACGAAACTTAAGCAGAGGTTATCCGAAGCAACCGAGTTAATGAAAAAGAATTACAACAAGAAACGGAAATCCATCGAACCATTTGAAAAAGGGGAGCTGGTCATGTTAAACGGACGAAACATACGGGCAAAGCATAGGTGCAGGAAATTGGAAGACAAGATGTTCGGGCCGTTCGAAATTTTATTGGTGGGAAAAAATCAGAGATATTCCAAGCTTGGTCTACCCGATTCATGGAAGATTCACCCAGTTTTCAACATCGATTTACTGGAACGGTACAAAGGGACCAATCCGAGGAAATGGGTAGTCGAAGTCGAAGCTGACGGAGAAGATTGCGTAATGGAAATGATAATAACAAGTGGACCCTCGGACGGGAATTCTAAGCAACATGTCTTTTGGTTAAATGGAAGGATTTTACGCGGGAGGAAAATACATGGGAAACATATGAAAATGTTGCAGAACATAATATGAAGTTGTTGGAAGATTTTTACGAACGGAACCCGGAGATGGAAAAAGATGGAAGATTCCATAAGACAGGGAAAAGGAAAGTGAAGTTAAAGAAAAGATAGTTTGGGGGATTGTAGGTGGAGCAGTGGTTTATTTTACGAGTCATTGTTATTGTTTATTGTTTATTGTTTATTGTTTTATTTTGAAAAGCACCGTTGGGGTCACCGGTCTTAGAGAACGGGGTGATATTAGGGGTCATCTCTTAGCAGCGGTAATGATACTTGATTTATGATACAAGATGCATACATATCTACAATATGCATAACACCTATGCATGTGAACGATCAAGTGGTCAGCAACATGCCCTGTGGCGAGAGTACATGTTGGTCGCGCGAAGTGTGGGTACTTCGCTCACACCTAGATACTATGCGGGACATGTGTGGCCATCACACACGGCAGTTGATAGTCATATGCGATTAAGAGAGCTCTTCTCCCCACCCGAAGGCGGATGGGATTCTGAGAAGCACGTCCCGGTCTGAGAGAAGTCCCGACCTTAGCATGACGTAACTGAGGGATTAACGACGTAGGCAATGTGCCTAGAGCGAGCACTACCAAGTGACTGTGGTAATCTGGATCGCAATGTAACCTCGTATCGGATACGAGCTTACGCGTCTTTGATCCACGTTGACATACCATCGGTTGGTCGCCGACTAAGTCTATGACGCAATTAATATCTTATGTGCATGAGGGATTAAGAGGCGTAAGCATTATCGCTCGGGTGATAGATGTTTCAACTACCGACTCGTACGATTGCAAAAGATGTCTGAGATAATGAGGATAAGCTGATATTGCGCAATGGATAGCCTGATCGTTATCAGGAGCGTAACGCTTTCAAACCACATTGCATGAGCACAATTACCTGAGGGTGTTGTAGCGAGTTATCACCGGGCGCTAAGGGGGCGTGGCCGAGATAACGCTATCACCGCTATGAGGAAGAACGGGGTATAAAGAGCCAGCATTGGTCGAAGCAATTGGGGGACATCAGCGAGCAAGTTAGCTTTCAGAACACCGAAGACGATCTTAAAATATTATTAAAAATTCTATCTATCTATCTACACGATCAGAATAAATAGTCGACACTATTTCTTCCCTAATCAATTTACGCGATTACCCTCTATATGCCTGGACACAGATATACACAATACGAATACGCACTTCAGCAGGTGGTAGAATTGTTCGGCAATCTTCTGTTCAGTTTACACGAGCACAATTTGACCCACACCTACCAAGTGGTTTTTCGTTTCGTTGAAATTGAGAACATCGACTTCCTGGTGCTAAGATATCTGAACACCGGCTTGTTACCATTTGAGGAGTTTTCCGAGGACCAGTGGTACGACGCGGAAACCTGATTTACATCTACAGAGGAGAAGGGTTGTGGTATAGGTTCAGATTGGGAGTTCTCGTTGTTCAGGAATGAGAAGTTGAGTCTTAGGATAAGACGAGGAGAGAAAGAGATTTTTAGATAGGCGGCCGTACTTAGTTCAATAAATGTTGTATTGATTATTGGGACTGAGAACCCCCGTAACAGGCGCCGGTGGTGGTGGAGGTGCATCCGTGCCATTGCGACTCCAGCGAGTCTGTGGATTCTGTGCTGTGACATTTTGGCAAGGAAGGCAGCCGTCCGTTTGATTTTCCAGAACCATTGCTGGGTGTCTTTCTATCGCAGCCTTCACCTTGTTATGCCCGGCAAACACAACACCCCGCTTCTTCTCTTCCCGAACTACGGCACGTGGTTTCTTGATTAGTTGTTGCGTTTACTTACTCACGGCGCGCAAAAACCCTTCTTTAGCCATGTTGGCCACACTCAAGGCAAGACACATGTCGGACTGTTCAAGCTGTACCCGACCTCCTTGTCTTGCCATAGTAGCTGACATGTTGAAAACCTACAAGAAATTAGTTGCTGCTTCTAGAGTGAGAATTGTCTGTTACCTCAACCATATACGACTCCGTAGCCTCCTCTATGGTCTTTAAAGCCAGTGCGTTCATTCCCGTGGACGTTTATCACCAAATTCGTATGCGAAAATCCCAGAACTGACAACATCGTGCTGTTCTATTTGCCGGACTGAGCGTACAACTGCCTTGGTCGACCATGGAGTTTTCCCATTACAGGCAGCAATGAATTGGTCACATAGCTCTCTACGTACCCCAGCTGTGCGTTATACTGTTAGTTGACCGTTGTCTACATCAAGATGGATTGACTCACATCCGATCGCATGCTTCTTCCGATCCTTGCGGCTTCCGGCACTACGTACTATTTTCAAATGGGCGTCCTGGGTCATATTTTCGGTGGCTATAGTTGCAGCGCTGCAGTGAACTAAATGGTGTCTGCGTTGCTGCTGTGTTACACCGGGTGGCGCAGTGTTTGAAGCGCCTGTCGTTAGGCTCCATTCGGCTTGAATCGCACCTTCTTGAAGTATTTCTGGAGTTATGACATGCTGTTGTGGAATGGTGAGGAAGACGATCACAAAAAGCAGTGGGAAGTCCTGAAGATTATATAGTTACCTACAAGTCAAAATGGAACTAGTGACAGCCAACTTGCACCTTCAATTCAAGCTGAATCCGGCCGCGTATAGCTGCAGGGGATTCCAACGGTCCTGCGATTTGGAGTTAGTTGTTCCGATGTTGTCTCTTTGTTCGCAGGGATATAGTGTGATGAACGACAGCTGATATCTCAGGTTTGATAGATATAAAAGGATATTCTTCGACGGAAAGGACGTCTGGTGATGTTTGTCTCAAGACATCACCGGGATCTTACATGAATCACACACTAACCAGCAAGTCTTCATGTATGGTTAGGATGACTATTCCCAATGAAGTGATGGTAGTGTTAGCAACGGTTCCATATTTGGAACCAGCCGGCTTTATAGGTCTGCATGGCAACGGCCTTACCACATCAACAATTGACGATTCTTTATGCGAACTGCCCAATTAAGTCCACCACCATTGATGAGAGAATTTAGAGCTTGGTAGGTGAATTATGCAGCTTTGCATGGCGATTCATTTTTTGGTCTCCGATTTTCGATATCTTCAAAACTCGGCAAGCAATGGTGCAAAAACATGGTTTGTGGGCCAAAAATCACTGTATTTTCAAAGCTGCTTGCTGAGTTTTGACAATATTGAAAATCAGAAACCACAAAATGATGCACCATGGACAGGCTGCATAATTCACATAGCAAGCTCTAAATTCTCTGATCAATATTGGTGGACTTGATCAAGGGAACCATTTGGCAAAAACCGGAACCGAACCGGCCGGTTCCGGGTTGCGTTGGACCTGCTATAGTAGCAACGGTACCAAAATCAATCCGTTGCTAACATCAAGTGACGGGCAAAACGCTGATTTTGCTTAGTTCTAATTGATGAAACCTAACAACCTTGATATAAAAGACTCAGCTTGCCTCCATGTGGTCCATATCTTGCAACATCCAACATCTCGCCCAACAACAAGGTCAACAGAAGATACAATAATCAATGCTCCGAAAGAGAACCATTCGCCACTTCTGGTGAGCATATACAGTAAATCGAAGATGAAATCGACACCACGACGTCATCAAGCGAATGAAGGCACTACTGGTTTGGAGCTAGACAGGTTCTGAGCATTGGGAGCATCGCGCAACATATGATCAAAACAGAAGCTTTCGGCGGAGAAACGGCGGGAAATGCACTTTTTAAGCAACGAAGAAAAAGACAAATGGATCGAGGATTATGAGGATAGACAGACCGCAGTGGCAAGAATGCCAGTTCAAGACGCAGAGACAGCGATTATGCAAGAGCAGCAACATATGAGAATTGTTGAAAAGGCACGATTGACGACCGCAAAGCGTGAAACAACATTCGAGGAGATATTCAATGCTATCGGAGACAGTCTAAGTGATCTTGCAAGTTCCAAAAATGAGGAGGATGTGCATGATGAGAATGTTGATGAAAAAGATACCGAGCTTGGCAAGCTGAGCGAAGATGATGAAGCTGGCTGGGTGATGGGCACAATCTCCAAAACGGTATAGCACCGCATGGAGAGCTTTCAGCAGAAGCAGATGAGGCTTGACAAACTGATGCAACTGGGATGGGGGGATGCAGCCCACTACTTCCGTGAGAGAGATATGAAGTACGGGACGACTGAACTGATGGTTCCGGCAGTTGTGAAGCTCCAAACAGACATGACAGCAGCCAAGCCATCACCGACAACATTTGGAGAGCTTATGCAGGTTCTTGATATCGTCCCCGGACAATCCCAAATGCCGCAAGTAATGTCCTGACAGGGAAGTAGTCAAATGAGGCTGGGATCGGAGAAACCTCAGGCAGACAATCACATAGTATATCTAATGTCCGACGCGGTGCCCGATTCGTCACAGAGGGAGATTGCGACGCCAGTTCAACCCGTGAGCTTTTACCCCAGTGTATAGCGTCACTAGCGAATTACCATAAAGAAATCGGATTCAGACGAAGTCATGGTGACGGTTCCTGCGTCACTTGAGCAATCGATTGGCAAATAGATATTTTTGTCGACAGATCTCGAGTAAAAGCAATTTGTACCTTCATTGTTACTTGTCAGCTTTTTTTGGATTTCAGTGACCAAATTGTGGGACATGATTATTCGTCAGTGTGTGTGCAAGGGTTGTACGGGCCGTGCAAATGTTCTAGACACCAAATTGACTAGATTGACGAACAATAAACTGTATATGATGTTGCCTGTTACGGTTAAATGATACAACAAAACCTAAATTTGAGACGAAATTTACTAACCAAGTTTAAGTCAGTGATGTCATACAACACATAGAAGGAGCTGTCAAAGCACATCCGAAACCCGGATGAATGACAGCCGTCAATCTGCATTAATCCATGCAGCCAACTACATAACTCTCCGCTCAGACCTCCTGCACATGGTCAAAAAATCGAAAATTGCTTATGGTACGTCATCGAAATCGAGGAGAATGCGCTGCATAACGAATGGTGAGGACGTCGCGCTATAAATATCCAAAACTAGTGCATGGATTTTTATACAGTGAATTCCCGGCCAAAAGCAGTGAAATGCGATGGACTTACATAATTCATCAAGGAAATGATGTGTATAGTGGTGGCTCAGAAACCAGGATGTCTCGAAGATTTTGGATTCGAACGATATTACATAGAAACGTTATACTGGCTGCCAAAAAAGACTGTATGGATTCCATGTACACTTGTTGAGCACCCAATGACTGTTAGTATCTCTCTAAGGTGAGCTCAAAGGTGAGTGTTGACGGAGCGTCAATGATTGTTGGCATTGCATCGTGGAAAATCCAGATGGTTTCGCTGCAACCTTCATTCATAATCGTACTATAGCCCACCTTTCTATACAAGAATGGTTGCAACAACATCGCTACTATGTCCTAAAAATGAGTGTCAATGGAGTGTCAACGACTTCTGGCTTTGCATCTTGGAAAATGAAAGTGCTGTGCAGCGACATTAAACCATAATCGGATTATTGGCCGGATTTCTAAGCAAAAATGCTTTCGACGACTTCGTCACTATGCCCTAAAAATGAGCGTCAAAGGAGCGTCAACGATTTTAGGCCTTGCATCTTGCAATATCAATGGGCTATCAGACTATTTTAATCCATAATCGAACTATCGGTCACCATTCTAGGCAAAAATGCTTTCGACGACTTCGTCACTATACCTTAAAAATGAGCATCAACGGAGCGTCAACGATTATAGGCCTTGCATCGTAGAATATGAAGGGGCTGTTAGACTACTTTGATCCACAATTGAACTATCGGCCACCTTTCTAGGCAAAATTGATTCTGATGACTTCATCACTATGCCCTGAAGATGAGCGTCAACGGAGCGTCAACGATTTTAGGCCTTGCATCTTGGAATATCCAGGGGCTATGAGACTACTTTGATCCATAATCGAACTATCGGCTGCTTTTCTAGTCAAAAACGCTTTCGACAAGATCGTTAACATGTCCCAAAATCAGCGTCAATGCACCGTCGACGACTTTTGACCTTGCATCTTGGATAATCTAAAGGCCATGGAACGTAGGTAACCTACAATGAACCCATCGGCAGCCTTGATTGGCAAAAATGCTAGTCATGATATAGTGTCCGCCTCCTACAATTGAGCGCCCGCAGAGCGCCAACAGTTCTTGTGGAGGCTCAGAACGCTGCACAGCAATGAACTGCATTGTGCTGTTCCTAAATCCAGTTTTACACAGTCAGTCTTTGCAATCTAACCTTGTATACACCTTCACAAATATGCATGCAATGTCTTACAGATCCGATTTTTCTACTTGTAGCAGTAGAGTCAATATTTAAGAACCAGCAGTCTGCTTTGCTGTATCGTGAATTTGGGCAGTCTTTCAAGTCGAATTGCCCAGCTGTCTAATTCCTACCGCCATGTCGGATTCAAAATCTTTGAACACCTCATTGCTGGAGGTTATGATCTCTTCCAGAAATGAACATGTCTTTATTCGTGATTTGAGCGACCTTACTTTACAAATCATCTTCAATGGTTGGTGGGGTTCAATGAATGTAGACTCAAAGCGGCCTATTGCTTGGAATAATTCTTGACATGCGCCTTCATGGTGATTCTGTTTACACTGCAGAATTGTGGAGACAGGCAGCCCTGGCATCATATGTATCATTTGTCATCAACTTCTTCGCCATCCATCAGAACATGGTACTAGCTCAATGGTGAAACACTTGGTGGCAAAAGCTCACATCGCAAAGTTAAACGAATTAACAGAGTCAGAGGTCACTGAATTGATTAGTTCGACGGTCGATAAAACAGCTTTGGCCATTCTGAAGAGGCAAGGAAGTCGAGGAATCACAATAGTAATTTCGCAGAGGAAGATCAGATTTGACATCCATGTTGATCCATATTGACACAAACGACAGACAAAACGTTCCAAACTGGCAGCGAAAAACTTTGAAACTTCCGAATTTCACCAAGAAACATGGAATCGCAACCGCATATTAGGATTGGTTTTGGCTCACAATCCATGCAATTAGTGTTAGCAACGGTTGCAACCCGCTAGAACGGTTCTGTGTAAGGGTTAGAACTGGACCGGAACCGTTGCAACGGGCTTTACCACACGAAAACCCGGACCTTTGCAATTGGGCTGGTTTTACCACCAAAAACCCGGCATTTCAACACCACGACCTTGCCTCCAATTGAGTATTTGAGTTCTGATCGTATCGTGACATGATCAGTATGTAGATTGTGCAATTCTAGCAGCTCTTTCACCTCCCGATTTCAGATTTGTGATCTGACCAGTATTCATTCAGTCGTTATCGAAAACCCGCGAATTTCGCTTACGATGAGCCCTTATTTCACAGCCACTCAACGAATATCGGTCAGATCGCAAATCTGAAAGTGGGAGGTGAAAACACAGAGAGAACTGCACTATCTATGTACTGATCATGTCGCGATACAATCAGAACTCAAATACTTAATTGCAGCCAAAGTTGTAGGAACTGCAATTTTCAAACTGCGGGCCGGTTCCAACCCGGCCCAAAACCCACGTGTTCATATCCTGTCCGGGTAACAACCCAGCGCTGGTCACCCGGTTGGGCTTGCTTGGCAGTTCCTGACCCAGACCGGGGCCTCCAGGTCGGTTCCAACCCAGACCGCAGCCGGGTAACTGGGAATCGTTGCTAACACTACATGGAACGCTGCATCGAATCTAGAGCTACAACAGTCATATAAGGAGTTACGCGATGACTTAGTGCTGCCATCTGCTACCACCCTCAGCAACATTTGCCACAGGGAATATGCATCGACCGTGGACGCAATTAAGAAGCATTTGCCGTCACGAACTCAAGTTAGTTTAGCTTTGGACGGATGGACATCGACGAACAAACTAGCCATAAAATCGGTCATTGCTTACTATATGGATCGCAATGGGGCATTGCGTGAAGTTCAACTCGCATTCAGTGAGGTTGATCACCTGTTCTCATCACGTCTCAAAAGCTAATCAAGGATGATAGGTCAATGGCCACCATACTGGAGCAAGGCTAGCCGTACATTTGGAGGACGTTCTTGATCGTTTTGAGCTTACTGATGGCAGTTCGCTTGGAATTATGACGGATAACGCCTCCTTAAATTACTCGATGACACGCTAGCTGCAATTAACACTTGAGGCCTCTGGAATCCAGTGGCCTGCTTTGAGGAACCACATACCTTGCATGGCGCACATCATACAGCTGGCTGTAGGTGCATTTATGAGCAGTCTCGATGTCAAAGGCCGCACCAAGTGTTGGAAAGCCCATGAGCGCAATCAGCAATTTGGAGAGAATGAAAGCGTAGAAATTGGGAAGAGTCAAAGGCTTCGAAACAAGGGCAACTCTAGAATCAATCCGCTGTCGGCCATGAAACCAGGTTTAGCAAAGATAATTGAGCAAGTACGTATTTCAAGATATTTTGAAAGTGCTGAAACTGGCCTTCATATAGCAGAGAATGCTTGCTGTATTGATTAGGCTAACACCTGGGGGTCAAAACGAGTTTACTGACTGACAAAAAGCCCAAATCCATATCGCGGTACTTCCGATTATCGATGACAAGACCCGGTGGAACTCGACCTTGGAGTTGCTCGAGCGCGACTTCCGATCATGTGAATTCACGCGCAAGTGGCTTAAAAACCCAATATACAGCGATTACTGGCCACTCTTCACAACTCAAGATGAATGGACCATTGTGAAGTATGTTATGGAAGTGTTGAGGCCATATTGATATTGGACCCTGTGGATGGCGAGAAGGCATACAGTCACATTGCATCATGTCATCCCAGTGTACAATGATATGTTCGATCGCATGGATGGCGTGATGCCAGCTTTGGCTAAGGAAAAGACTCCATGGAAGGAAGACTTGTTCTTCGCTGTGAAGTTTGCTCAACCGAAGATGTCCAAATATTACACTGATGTGACTCCATCGACGGGCATGCTTCCCATTTCTGCACATATCCTCCATTCTTTCCGGAAGTTGCGATTGTTTAGAAAGTAGGACAAAGCAATGGATACACATCCTGAGGACGAGACATCCTATACTACATAATACCAAGAGGCCTTTCTGAAGTATGTGGAGAATGAATACTGTGCCAAACATCGATGTGTGCTGGTCAATAAACATGACAGCATACCGAGGGGCGATTATATCCCCTCTGGAACAGTTTTACAATCCTCTCAATCATCCTTTGATCCCTATGATGTGTCCAGCGATGATGAAGAATGCTTAACGCCTAACAATGTGGCTGAGACTACACCAGGAAGAAGCGTTTGCGCAGCACACTTATTGACCGCCGCCAGGCTCTATTTGCATTCGCCGGGTGAAGCACCAAACAACTGGGGGCGAATCAATCCAAATCTCAATGATTACCACTCTGACTCAATGGAGATTAGCAGTACATTCAGGTTCCCGGACATAACCGACAGGTGGTGTCAACAGCACGTATTGCACTCCAAGTACGCCGATCTCTCTAATGTGGTGCGAGACATATTCTCTATCATACCACATGGTGTCGGAGTGGAGGCCAGTTCTTCCCTAGGCCGAGATGTCATTCGGCTGGAGGCAGTCAAAAACCACAAGCGAGACTCTTTGCGAAAATGTCGTTGCAACGCAGTTTGCTGGAGCCCATAACGGGATTTTGGCAGGTGCTGACCCAGATTTGAATACAATGAACACAGAAAACCACTTGGAAATGTAGAAAGAGGCGGAGGAAAGGAAATTGCACAGAATGGCCAAGGTTCACGACATTTTGGAGATGTGGCAGGGCAGCCAAAATCTACGTGCTACCCAAAAGGAATCTTGCGCTCAAAATAAGCAGATGACCGCCGTGGGATACATTTTGGACACAGACGAGATCGTCAATGCATCTTGGTCACTCTTTCAACATGATGGTGTGGCTGCATTCAAATTGTCAGAAAGATCGCCATTGCCAGTACCTGTGTCTGCGAAGAACCTCCCTGGAGGACGAACTCAAATATTGAACACCCGCAGAATCTGAAGAATCAACCATCATCCAGTCGAAAGTGATGACGATCACGCACCTGAACGCATCTTGGACACTGATGATTGGCTAGACTGGAATGGGGACTGAGACAATCTGAATGACAGTGAAGACAATTGTGGGGCTGACATCGGATCCGATATACAGCAAGACCATAGCATTGGGGATCTGGACTGCCCAGTGCGGCGGGATGTGAGCACCGCGCCGAATGTTCCCAGATTGATTCGGCCTCCACGGAGGTCAAAGAGACAAGCTGAAAAGGTGTTGATGACGGTCAATGCAATCAAAATGAGGAGGAATAAGGGACTGAAAATAAACTAGGACAGAATGCGTCAATGTTTCACCAGCTTCTTTATGTATCTTGAACTAGAGTTATAGTTAGTGATATATTATGGGCAAATGGTGAGCAGTAGCTTGTCAATCTCGGTTGATAAACTGATCTATAGCAGGCGCAATGAACCTTGTGGCAAGATACATAAATTTTGGTTGTGTGTGAGCGAACAGTGCAAGAATTCTACTGCGCTCGGCTTTGTCACAAGGCCAAGTCTCAATCTGGCAGAAAGACAAACAATATGTGCAAATCATGATGAAAACTATTATCGATGGCAGCAGATGTTGAATGAACAATACATTAAAATCAGCGTCAACGGAGCGTCAATGATTTTTAGCTTCGCATCTTGGGTAATCTGTCTTCCAATTTATTGTAGACATCCATTTGTCAGATTTTGACCCCCTCTACCGGGAAAAACTAAAGTGACATGCTCCCTGCCACATCCTGAGAATGAGCGTCAATGGAACGTCAACAATTTTTAGCTTCGAATCTTGGGAAATTTATGTTCTGATTGGTTGTAGACATCCATTTGTCAGATACTGACAGCCTTTACTGGGAAAAACTACACCGAAATGCTCCCTGCCGCATCCTGAGAATGAGCATCAATGCAGGGTCAACAATTTTTAGTTTCGCATCTTGGGTAATTTATGTTCTGATTGGTTGTAGACTTCCATTTGTCAGATATTGGCAGCCTTTACTGGGAAAAACTACAACGAAATGCACCCTGCCGCGTCCTGAGAATGAGGGACAACGGAGCGTCCAAGATATTTAGCATCGCATCTTGGGAAATTTATGTTCCGACTGGATGTAGACCTCCATTTTTCAGATATTGGCTGCCTTTACTGGGTAAAACTACAGCGACATGCTTGCTGCCGCATCCTGAGAATGAGCGTCGACGGAGCATCAAGGATTTTTAGCTTCGAATCTTGGGTAATTCATTTTCCGCAAGGTTGTAGACATCCATTTATCAAATATTGGCAGCCTTTACTGGGAATAACTACAGTGACATGGTCTCTGCCGCATCCTGAAAATGAGCGTCAACGGAGTGTCAACATTTTCATTTGTTGCATATTCGGTAATCAAGGCATTGCACTGATCTCCGCGTTCATAAACGAATTATTGAACGCCGTGATAGGCAACAATACAATGTATCAAAGGTAAAATACCGATTCCAAATTAATCGATATTGCAAGGTGCAAAGCATGCAAAAACATATCCTCAGTTGTTGAAAACGTGATTCTAATAAGATACTATTCACTTACTCCAAAAGCAAGAGCCTTAATTGAATCTATGGTTGGACCTGCTGGGCGACCCGCTGACAACCCGCCCAATTCAGACGGGTTAGGAGTTTCCCATCAAACCATACCCGAGATGACTGTTCGGGTTTATTGATAACCCTGACCGCCAATTTGGCAACGGTTTGGGTTCCACCCTTACCCGGACCCGACGTGATCGTCAGGAACAATTTTCAACACTTCTTGGGTTCCAACGTGTCTTCACATCCATAATCGGCAGTACTGCAATGCAGACTTTGGCATTTTGATAGTCAATGAAGTCGTTTCGGCGACCAGGTGTCAGCATAATCAATACCGCAAGCATTCTCTGGTACATGAAGGTCAGTTTCAGGTCTTTCAAAATATCATGAAATACACACTTTCTCAATTATCTTTGCTAAACCTGGTCCCATGGCCGACACCTTGTTGATTCTAGCATTGCCCTCTTTTCGAAGTCTTTGACTCTTCCCGATGTCCATGCTCTCATTCTCTCCAAATTGCTTATCATGCTCATGGGGTTCCCAAAACTTGCAGCGGCCTCTCACACCGAGACTGCTCATGAATGCACCTAAAGCCAGCTGTATGACGTGCGCCATGCATGGTATATGGTTCCTCCATGCAGAACACTGGATTCCAGAGGACTCGAGGGTTGAGTGGAGCTCACGTGTGATCGAGTGATTTGAGGAAGCATTATCAGTCCTACTATGACGCACATGGCCGTCGGAAAGCTCAAACCGATCAAGCACATCCTTCAAATGTACAGCTAGCCTTGCTCCAGTATGTTGGCCCTTGGCCTATCATCCATAATTAGCATTCAAAAGTGGGAAAGAATAGGTGATCAACCTCATTGAAAGCGAGTTGAACTTCACTCAATGCCCAATTTTAATCCATATAGTAAGCAATGACCGACATTATGTCAAGTTTGTTCGTTGATGTCCATCCGTCCAAAGCTAAACTAACTTCATTTCGTGACGGCAACTGGTTCTCAATTGCTTCCACGGTCAGTGCATATTCCCTCCAGCAAATATTGCTAAGGGTCGTAACAGACAGCAGCAGCAGGTCATCGCGTAATGCCTTAGATGACGGTAGTAGCTCCAGATTTTATATAGCATTCCATGGAATATGAGCCGAAACAAATCTTAACATGAAGTTGCGATTCAACGTGTCTTGGTGAAATTCGGAAGTTTCAGAGTCCTCAGGTGCCAGTTTGGAATGTTGTTAGGGGTTCAACCTAGCAGAGGTAATGATACATCAGTGGATTGGTTAGCAGGTACTTAATTGCATAACACCAACCTGTGAGAGCAACACAATGTTTGCCAGTCAAGTGATCGTTAGCGGGATCACACTTGAGCCTCGTGTCGATTAATTAGTTTTAGGCATGCCCTGACCAGCGGATTCACTTATGATGATGCAATTATGTCGCCATTACTGGGAAGTGAAAAACATCCAGCAGTGCACATAGTTATTGGCCACATTTACTATATGTAATCTAGCGGGACAACACACAGTTCAGTTGAGTCTACGCAGAGTTACGTGTGCAGCAGAGGATAACGCAATATGCGAGTAAGAGGGAATCTGGAAGCTCACATGCTAAGCGGTGAGAACACCTTGCGGCTCTCTCCAGTCTACGGATGGTCGAGACCTAAGCATGCGGTGTCTGAGGGATTGATGGCATTGGCTGAAGATAAGAGGCCTGAAGTGACCCTGCTCATTGGTTTGAGATAGTATGCATCTCAACGTCATACCAGTTGAATCAATACGAGGTATGCGTTTCATAATGTATGTTGGGAGAGTATCGGTTGGTCACTGATTGAATCTCTGACGCAATGCCAAACATCCTTATCTAAGGTGAGGCAATTGATAGCGACAAGCTATTGAAATATATTGTGATAAGCACTGATAAGACTACGAGTCGTCAGATGTTCCAACTACTGAACAAATGGGAGGCAAGATGTCCAAGTTGAAGTTATGAGTTGGCATATTAGTGCGCATGATATCATGATATGAGGATGGCCCGACACAGGGGCGTAACGCCGTAAAACCACTCATGCATGAACGCGATAACCCAGAGGGAACTCGTGGCACTATCAATGAGTTCCTTAAGATGATATCAACGATAAGCAATCAAGCAAACTATGTGTCATGGTGATGACCCGAAGGCAAACTTAACATGAAAGCTCGACGATATAAAAACTCACATTGACCCCGACAATAACAAGAACAATCTCTGGCAGCATGAACTGTCAAAAACCTACCAGCGAAGAAGACCATGAAATATTTTTGTATTTTTATGATATCTATATCTATTATTCTTACACCAAATCATTATTAGCTTTGTAGCGGCAGCACCGCACCTCAGATGAGTATTACCTTCAAGTGTGAGGCCGATATGATACTCTGGACCTTTGCGAAGTTGTTAGTTACCTTCAATGAACGTCAAAACCTTTTCGCGGCACAGTCTATTTGATGGATAGCTGCTTTAGTCCAATTGGATCCAGCGTTGAGATACTTCATCAATTATCAAAATGTCCAGTCGATTATCCAGAGCAACAACGATGTTCGGGAACCAATACGAGCATCATTTGAAACAGAGATATCATCAACGTCACTAGATATCCAAAGACAATTAGAAACAGACGAGGAAGCAGCACAGGTGCTAAGTCAGTACCAGGCCGATTTGTTACGACATACACGGAAGGGAAGAGTCAATCCTCAACTGTTAGGGGTTCTCCCTTAATAGCGATAATGGTACTTGCAATAGTTCTAAGAATACTTATCACGGAGTACTATCGGTTTAGTCGCTTGATATGCCTAACACCTATTCTTGACATTGCAAGTAAGCCAGTCTTATGTTCCTTAGCGGGAATACATAAGAGTTGCGCATCAATTCGATAAGCAAGTATCATGGCTTAGCGGATTCATTGAAAGGGTACAAGCTACGGCAATCCTTATTTGATGACAGAACAATTCTGCCAGATCGAAAGAAGATAACATCTGCCAAGCGCAGTGTTTTCAACCATGTTCATATCCTAGATACTAGCGGGACGGTGTGATTGGACTGGAGATTACTCCGACGCACAAACACTGCAATCATTAGTCAATATGCGAGTATGTGGGACCTGTGTCTTATCGCTTCAGGCGATAAGAACAAGCAAGGTACTCCCCGGCGAAGGAGAATAGTCTCGGCCTAAGCATGACGTGATTGAGGGAATTATGACGTTGGCTGAAGATAAGAGGCCAGAAGCTACCCTTCTGATTTGTTTGAGTTAGTATGCATTGCAACGTCAGACTCGTATTCGATACGAGCCGACGCGTCAAATTGTATGTTGGTATAGTATCGGTTGGTCGCTGATTAAATCTATGATGCAAGCCAAATAGCCTATTAGGTAAGGCATTAAATTGCAAATCCAACTACTGTCGCAAACGGGTAGTAAGATGTCTAAGTTCAAGTTCATCAGACATACTGTCTGACGTGATATCGTGCGATCGATGGCCTGATTCTTATCAGGAGCGTAATGCATTGAAACCACATTGCATGAACACAATAACCAACTGGGATGCATGGCAAGTTATCCCCGGGCGCTATGATGTGACCGCGATAACGCTATCATCAGCGTTGTGATCATAGTATCGAAGTATGGGCGTACAAACCCTCGAAGATAACTATAAAGAGATGGCATTGCCCCGGCAATGAGAAGAACAAGCTCAAGCAGCAATCCACAGTCAACGATCAGAACACCGAAGACGATCTTAAAATATTATTAAGAATTCTATCTATAAAACTATTCACAATTACTTCCCACACTCTTATATCTACTTGTGACTACGCTTTATATGCCTGGACACAGTTTGACACAATCCGAGTACGCACTGCAACAAGTTGTCGAGAGTTTCAGCAATCTTCTCTTCAGTTTGGATGAGCAACATTTAACCCACACCTACCGAGTGGTGTTCCGTTTTTGCGAACTCGCAGGTATCGACTACCTGGTGCTGAGGTATTTGAATACCACCGCCTTACTGTTTGAGGAGTTTTCCGAGGACTGGTTGTTCAGCAACGAGGCATAATATACGTCTACAGAGGAGACGGTCTTTGGAGCTGTTATAGATTGGTCGCTCTTGCTACACAGGAGCAAGAGGTTGAGTCTTAGGATAAGACGAGGAAAGAAAGAGTTTCTTAGATAGGCGGTTGTACTTAAGTCAATAAATATGGTATTTATTATTGGGATTAAGCACCCCCGTAACATCAGCCTGAAACGAAAACACAGCTGAAGGCTGAAAGAAAGCGGCTGATATGAGTTGAAAACTGGAAGAACAAAATCAATTAGGGTATATTTATTACCAATATTGTTTGACAACTCGACACGACTTGGTCAACATTTATTTGGAGGCATCCAATACTACGATTACCATTTGTCCCCTTTGTGTGTACGATCTCTACAGATTACAGTATAACTTTATTCGGAGATACGCTTAGGAAGGATATAGTATCTACGGCACAGCACCTAGTAATTACTTAAGTATCACCGAGATACCTGCAATTGATTATAGTTACTTAGGATTCTGCAACCCCGTAAGAAACATTTTGTCTGTCATTTCGGTCAATATGGAATTCCCTCGATGTCAAATATGATTTGACTCTGTGAACTGACTATTGTGATTCCTCGACTTCCTTATCTCTTGAGGATGGCCAAAGCTGTTCCATCGACCGTCAAAGTAGTCAATTCAGTAACCTCGGACTCTGTTAATTCATTTCACTTTGTGATGTGAGCTTTTGCCAGCAAGTGTTTCCCCATTGAGCTGGTCCCATGTTCTGATGAATGGCGAAGAACTTGATGACAAACAATACATCTGATGCCAGGGCTGCCGGTCTCCTCAATTTCACAGTGTAAATAGAATCGCCACAAGGGCACAATTCTAGAATTATTGGAAGCAAGAGGCCGCTTCGAGCCTACATTCATGGAAGCCCACCAAGCATCAAAGATGAATTGTAAAGTAAGGTCGCTCAAATCACAAATCAAGACACATTCGGTTTTGGAAGAGATCATAACCTCCAGCCAAGAGGTGTTGCAAGATTTTGAATCCGACATGGTGGTAAGAATTAGAAAGTTGGGTACTCCTACCCAAAAGATTGCCAAATGTCACAGTACAGTATAACAGACTGCAGGTTTTTAACTGTTGACTCTACAGCTACAAGCAACAAAATCAGATCTGTAAGACATTGCATGCATATTTGTGAAGTTGTATACAAGGACAGATTGCAAAGACTGACTGTGTAAAACTGGATTTAGGAACAGCACAATCCAGTTCATTGGTGTGTAGCATTCAGAGCCTCGACAAAAATTTTCGATGCTCCGTCGGCGCTCAATTGTAGGAGGTGGATGCGATATTGTCACCAGCATTTTTGCCAATAATCACTGCCGATAGGTTCATTGTAGGTTATCTGTGTTCTATTGCCGTTAAATTATCCAAGATGAAAGATCAAAAAGCTTCGATGATCCGTTGATGCTCTGTTGACCCTCCGTTGACACTCTTTCGACGCTCCATTGACGCTCCGTTGACGCTCAAGTTGGGACATGGTTATGATCTCGTTGCAAGCATTTCTGCCTAGTATGGCGGCCAATAGTTCTATTATGGATCAATAAAGTCGCAAAGTGCTTTGATTTTCCAAGATGCAGGGCCTGAAATCGTTGATGCTCTGTTGACGCTCATTGTTAGAGCATAGTGACTATGTCGTCAACAGCATTCATGCCTAGAAAGGTGGCCAATAGTTCCATGATGGCTTAATGTGGCCGCACAGACCTTGCATTTTCTAGGATGCAAGGCCAAAAGTTGTTGACACACCCTTGATGCTCATCTTTAGGACATAGTAGCGATGTTGTCGCAACAATTTTCACCTAGAAAGATGGCCAATTGTATGACTATGGCTTAATGGCACCGCTCGACTATTGGATCTTCCAAGATGCATTGCCGAAAGTGGTTGACACTCCGTTGATGCTTATTTCCAGGACATAATAGCAATGTTCTGGCAACAATTTATCCCTAGAAAGGCGACCAATAGTTCGATTATGAGTTAATGTCACCGCGCAGCCCTTTGGATCTTCCATGATGCAATGCCAGAAATTGTTGACACTCCGTTGAAGTTCCATTGACGCTCATTTGCAGGATGTGGCAATGAGCTTGTTATTTGCCTTTTTCGCTATAACATCGACCAATAGATTCACTTTGACAGAACGTGACAATGCCGCCCATTGATTGCTGAATGTGTAAGACTAAAAATTGTTGACACTCTGTTGATGCTTACATCACTCACATCGAAACAGCCTTTGTACACTCAATAATTGTAAGCAACGAATCATAGACACATTATTGACATCCATCATTGCGTTTGTATGTATTTTCGTTTGCATCCAGGAGTTTTGTTATCTCTCAATTTCTGATCAACGGCTATCCATGCTATCTGAGTGAGAGATGGTGTGGCCCTACCACATTCCCGCACTTTCGGCCAGAAATTTATGGCATGTAGATCATTTCACTAGTATTTGGTAAATATAACTCAAATTCCTCACCTTTCCTCATCCAGCTCCTTCTCCTCGATTTCCATGATGCACTATAAGCAATTTCCAATATCTCAACCATGTGCACGAGGTCTGTGTGGAGAGTTATGCAGCGAGATACATGAATGATTGTGGCATGACAGTTGTCGTTCAGACAGATTCGTCATGAACAATGACTGCTCTTTCCATGACACATATGTTATCTCTCACTTCAATGTTGTTAGTATATTTTGTCACTAATATAGGTTTCACTTTGTCGCTTAACAGTCACGTGCAGATGGAAATCAAATGTGTTGGCCGTTTTTCCTCGTGATTTGGATTCTAGAACATTCACATGCTGCGTTAGACCCTTGCACATGCACAGACAAATTATCATGTCTCACAATGTGGTCACTGAAATCAAGAAAACGCTGACACACAGCAAACTTGGTAAACAACTTGCTTTTCACCAACATATGACATCAACAATTACACTTTGCCTATCTGATCTTCCGCTGAAGCAGGAGCCGTCACAATGTCTTCATCTGAATCCGAAATCTATATGGTGAATAGCACGAGGCTATACCCAGGGGTAAAAGCTTACTGGTTTAACAAGGTTCACATTCAGCAAAGGTGATGTATCGGGCTGTGCGGTGGGCTCAAGACCAGATATGCTCGTGTTCGACTGTGGCTTCACCGAACTGCACCTAATAGGACCACTTCCTCATCGAGATGTCCCTTGCGGCATTTGCGATATTCCGGGGACAATCTCAAGACACTCCAAATGCTCTCCAAATGTTGTCGGTGAAGGTGCCGCAGCATCGTCATTCATTTGCGGTTGAACGATGGCCGGAACCCTCAATTCAGAAGTGCCTTACTTCCTATGTCGTTCACGGAAGTAGTCAGCTGCATCCTGCCATCCCAGTTCTGTCAATTCGTCAAGCTTCATCTGCTTTTGCAGAAACCTCTCCATGCATAGCTGTCACATTTTGATGATTGTGCCAATCACCCAGCCAGGTTTGTCATCTTCGCTCAGCTTGCCTTGCTCTGTCTCCTCATCATCCTTATCTTCCCCATCCTCCCCATCGTCGGAACTTGCAAGATCACTCAGACTGTCTCCGATAGGAACCATCATATCCTCAATATTCTTTTCGGGCTTTCTGTTCATCAATTCCTTGATTTTACCATGCTGCCGATTTTCCTGCTGTTGCTGAACTGCTGCCTCTGCATCTTCAACTCGCTTTCTTTCCCCAGCGGTTTCTGTTTCAACAAAATCCTCAATCCATTTGTCTTTCTCTTTTTTGCTTATGAAGTGCATTTCATGTCATTTCTCTGCTGCAAGCTTCGTTTTGGATCTCAAGCTGAGCAACACCCGAAGGGCTCGGACTCTTTGTGCCTCCAACCCGCTTTTGCCTTCATTCGCTTGATGACGTCATTGAGTTGACCGCTTTGTCGATTTGCCGTATCTGCCCTCTGGAAGTGGCGACACGTTCTTTTGCCGAGCAATGACCATTGTAGTTTGTGTTGACTTTGTTGTTGGATGAGATGTTGGATGTTGCAAGATATGGACAATATGGAGGCAAGCTGTGTTTTTTATGTCAAGGTTAGTAGGTTTACTCGTCTAGAACAAAGCAAAACTTCCCTTTTGACTGTCAATCAATCAGGAATAGTTAGGCTAACAGTACAATATGACTTGACTGTTAGCATCAGTTTCATGTTTTATCCCAGGGATTCTGTGAGACAAATATCAGCAGACGTCCATTCCCTCGAACATTGTCATATCGATAGCTGACAACCATGCGATTTCGGCTGGCTTACACCGCAATGTCTCCCTGTTATCAATGAAGCAACAGTGGACTGACATATTGCACATCTTGGGGCTGCTGGAAACCCCTGCAACTTGGAGCTATATGCTGCAGAATTCATCTTGAGTATAAGGAACATGTTGGCAGCTAATCATTCCATTTTGACATGAAGCTAACTATATACTCCTTAGGACTTCCAACTTCTTTCCGTTATCATCTTCCTCTCCGATTTCACACCAGTAAATCATCGATACACAACCACCTCAGCCAGGTCCAAGCGGATCCATATCCAGCCGATTGGCAGGCGCTTTGTCAAATACATCACTTATCGGCACGCAGCAAGAACGCAGACACCAGTTTGTCCACGGCAATGCTGCCAATGCAGCAACCAAAAAGATGACCCACGATGCACATTAAAAATTGTCTGGAAGACTGGAAGCAGCACGAATAAGACGCAGCATGCCGTTGGATGTGATTATATCCATCCAGTGGTCAACGGCCATCAATGAACCGTATACCACACAGAGGGTGTACGCCGGGAGCTATGTGATCAATATATCGCTGCCCTTAACGGGAAGCCTCCATGGTCGAGCAAGGCATTTGTCCACACAGTCCGTGGAATCGAACATCATGATGTTGTAAGCTCTGGGAATTTCGTGGAAGAATTTCCTGATAAGCATCCCTGAGAGCAGACGAAACAGGCTATAATCAGCTTTGAGGAGGCTACAGAAGCGTATATGATTGAGGTAATAGCCGCATCTCATTGTTTGAAGCAGCAACTGATTTCTTTTAGGTATTCAACATGTCTGCTACGATGACAAGGCAAGGAGGTTGTGTACAGCTGGAACAGTCCGACATGCACCTGGCCTTCAACATGGCCAAAATCGTAAAAGGAGGGTTTTCGCGCGCCGCAATGGAGGAAACACATTATCCGATCAGAGGTTGAACCTCACGCCGAGGTCCGAGATGAGAAGAAGCTGGGTGTTGAGCTTCCCGGGCCTCACAAGGTGAAGGCTGCGATAGAAAGACACCCGGCTATGCTGAGTCAAAACCACATGCCCGGATGCCTTCCTTACCCCACTGGCACCGCAAAATATTTGCACACACGCGGGAGACGCAACGGAACAGGTGCACCTCCGCCCAACTGACCCAGACAGCAGACTCCAGAGCCGACTCCAGAGCTGACTCCAGCACGGACGCCACTTCTGGGTGGAACAACACCCGCCACAACCAGTACCCCGTCCGGTTCTCAATGTCTCGAAATCCTCAATTTGCCAGCTGGATATGTATATTCAGATACGTCTTGTCCCTCTGCTGAATCTTTTACACTCGATTCATCTGCCCAGGATAGTGAGCACGATACAGATTTTGATCCAGATATGCTGCCTGATGAAGGAACATCCACTGGTTAGTACACTATCTGTTGTGTGGTAATGTAGCTAACATTCATTTTGAAGACCAGAGCAGCCTATTGAGCAAACCTGGCATTGATGACTAGCATTGATCGAATGCCACGGCTTGTTGGAGATGATTATTATCCTGAATTTGCGCGTACTGTAAAGTATATTTTAAACAATAAGTTTATATGTATTAGTAAAGACAAATGTAGTGATCAAGAAGAAAGTAAATGAAAACGGTAGAAAGGCTGCCAAATCGACGTGAGTGATGGACTACACCAAATCACATAATTGCATATTGTGGATACACGCGTGGCAAAATGAGCGTCAACTGAGCGTCAACGATTCTTGGTCATGTATCTTGGGTAATATGGGGGGCGATAGGTTGCCAATATTCATAAACGAAGTATTGGCTGCCTTTAAAGGCAAATGAGCAAGTGAAACGCTCCCTGCCCCATCTTGAAAATGAGCGTCAATGGAGCGTCAACAATTCTTGATCATGTATCTTGAGTAATCTGGGGGGCGATAGGTTGCAAATAGTTATAAATGAAGTATTGGCTGCCTGTATAGGCAAAAGAGACAGTAAAAGTCTCCCTGCCCCATCATGAAAATGAGCGTCAATGGAGCGTCAACGATTCTTGGTCATGTATCTTGGGTAATCTGGGGGGCGATAGGTTGCAAATAGTTATAAATGAAGTATTGGCTGCCTGTATAGGCAAAAGAGAAAGTAAAAGCCTCCCTGCCCCATCTTGAAAATGAGCGTCAATGGAGTGTCAACAATTCTTGGTCATGTATCCTGGGTAATCTGGGGGGCGATAGGTTGCAAATTGTCATAAACGAAGTATTGGCTGCCTGTATAGGTGAAAGGGAAATCAAAACGCTCCCTGCCCCATCATGAAAATGAGTGTCAACGGAGTGTCAACAATTCTTGGTCTTGTATCTTGGGTAATCCGTGGGGTGATAGGTTGCACATAGTCATAAACAAAGTCTTGGCAGCCTTTATAGGCAAAAGAGATAGTGAAATGCTCCCTGCCCGATCATGAAAATGAACGTCAATGGAGTGTCAAAGATTGTTGGCCTTCCATTATGGTTAAATACATTGCGATGTGGCCGTTATTGTCTATATGCATGGTTCTGACTGTTTTGGTATGCTAAAATGCTCACAAATTCTGAGTGGTAGCTCTGTGAATGAAAAGAGTTGTTACTGTCCCAGAGGATGTGGTGGGAATATTCCATACATATCTGCCCATAAAGGCTGCCATATTGTTGTTTATGGATGCTTGTGATCAAGCGCCACTCATATTACCAATATTGCAAGACCCAAAATCGTTGACGCTCTGTTGACGCTGATTTTCAAGATGGGGTAGGGAGCGATTCGCTTGCTTTTTTTGCAATAAATGTGGCCAATACTTGGTTTATTACTGTATTTGACCTGTTGCACCCCCAGATGACCCAGGATACACGACCAACAATCGTTGACACTCCATTGACATTCATGTTTAGGATATGGTAGGGCACGTGTGTCTATTTGTTTTGATCATTAAGGCGGCCAATACATGGAAAATGGACTGTGACGTACCAATGTCAATATTTTACAAACAACATTAGCATATATGAATATAACCATCAATGTGAAACCCGAAATGTGGAACCTGAGATTGGAACGGACAGGTCCAGCCAAACCCGCCGAAATCCGCGGGTTGACAGGTCAGGGTCCGGGTTCGGCCTGTGAAGAGTCAGCGGATTGGGTTGTTGGACGGGTCTGGAACCGAACAGACCTGTTTTGCGCTTCAGACCCGGACCGCCGGCAGGTTAACCGGTCCCATTGCTAAGACTAGTTGGGACAATACTTTTGAGTCATCATTAGTGCGATCCTCTCGAGTCGTGTACAACAGCAATTGATATCTTAAGTTGATACTGTTCAGTCTATGCTGTCTATTGAGAGCAGAGACGGGAATAGTTATCTCATGTACCTTGGGGGGAGGTCATCCTTATACGCATCCTGAGTGAAGCCTTATTGTTCTTCTGCTTTATCAGTCAGCAATGCATTAGGGGCTTGAATTGATTAGTACCTAGGGTGAATCTCCCAGAGTTACAGTTGATGTTAATTTTCAGAAGGTGCTAGCGATATGGCAACTAGCAATTTTGCCCATAAAGGCGGCCAATACTGTGATTATGGGTTAATGCCATTGCACAGCCCTGTGATTATCCATGATGCAAGACCAAAAGTCTTTGACGCTCCATTGACACTCATTTCTAGAATGGGGCATGGAGCACATCATTATCCTTTTCACCAATAAAGCCGGCCAATACTTCCACTGTGGAGGAATGTGACTAGTGTTAGCAACGGTTCCGGACCGTCACTTGGGGTCCGGGTCCGGGTCGGAACTGAACCATTGCCAAATGGGCCATTCAGGTTGTGAATACACCCGAACTGTCAATTCGGGCACGGTTCAATGGAAATCTCCCAACCCATCTGAATTGGGCGAGTGGTCAGCGGGTCGCCCAGCTGGTCCATCTGTAGATTTATATACTGTTCCTGTTTTTGCAGTTGGATAATTGTACATTATTAGAATTAGGTATTCGACAGCCAATAATATGTTTCTGCATGTTTTGCACACTGCGACATTGATTATTTTGGAATCTCTGTGTTTCCTGTTATATGTTGTATTTTTGGCTATCAATGCAGTCGATAGTTCTGTTATGAGCTGATTCATCCATGTAAAGCCTCGATTACCCAATATGCAAGACCCAATATTCTCGACACTCCGTTGACGCTCAGTTTCATGATGGGGCAACTCATGTGTCATGCGCTGTTTCAAATGAAACGGCTGCCATAACATTGTCGATAAATTATTACCACATTGCGACACTTAGATTAGCCAAGATGCAAGACCAATTATCATTGACACTCCATTGATGCTCATTTTCAGGATGGGGTAGGAAGCATGCTGCAATTGTTTTTGCCCCTAAAGGCGGTCAATATCTCATTTATGCATGTTTACAAACCAATCGCCAGTTAGATTACCTAAGATGCACAACGAAATATCATTGACGCTATGGCGAGGCTCATTTTCAGAATGCGGCAGAGACCGTGTCATGCATTGTTTTGCCAAGGAAGGTTGCCAGTACGTTGGTTAAGGATATCAGCGACCAGGTCACTTTTCAATCACCGTACTTACAAGACTAAAAATTGTTGATGCTCCATTGATGCTCTTTTTCAGGATGGGGCAGGGAGCATGATGCTATTAATTTTGACTTGGAAGGCAGCCAATACCTCGGTTATGAATGGCTGCAACCATTCGCCCCAAGGTTACCCCAGATGCACAGCCAAATATTGTTGACACTCATTTTCAGAATGAGGCAGTGACCGTGTGGTTTACTCTTTTGCCAAGAGAGGCTGCCAGTATCTTGTTTATGTATAGCAGTGACCATGTCACCATTCGATTACCCTACCTAGAAGAGTAAAAATCGTTGATGCTCCGTTGATGCGTATTTCAATGTACTGTCTAGTCAAGATCTGCAGCCATTAATAATTGCATTCATGATTGTTTGAACTTGGTGGTTGCCTTTCAGCCTGATCGGGACTTGGCTGTATGTCGAGGCCGAGCCGAGGAAATTTCGTGCACCAGTGGTTCCTCTCATCCGGTTAAAATTTATACATCTTGCCAAATACTGCATATTACCCACTATACCTTTGTTTATTAACCAATTTTCTCACGCGACTGCTCAATATTCTCCCATAATATTGCTCCAAATGAAATTCTTGGTCAAACAACATAATGAACTTGGTGATAATACATTGACACATTCTGTCCTACTTTTTCTTGATCCTCTTATTCCTGCTCGTTTCCATTATATTGACCGTCATCATCGTCTTTTCAGCCTTCTTCTTCGACTGTCAAATTAGCCAGATGAATCCGGGAACATTCGGTGCGGCACTCACATTCCGCTGCTCCAGGGTTTCTGAATCCTCACTGCTGTTGTCCAGTTCCATATTTGATTGAATGTCTGCCTCCCAGTCGTTTTTGCTGTTGTTTGGATTATCCAAGTCCCCATTCCAGTTAAGCCAATTTTCGGTGTCTGAAATGCTTTCAGGTGAACTATCCTTATCACTTTTGGCAGGATGGTGGTCGATTGGTTTGATTGAGCGGACATTCAATTCTTGAGTTCGTCCTCCAGGGAGGTCCTTTGCAGACAAAGCTGGTGGCACAGGTGATTCATCAGCAACAACTCTAGTTTCCGTCAGAAACACCCGGGTGTTCCGAACCGCTCTGACGGCTCTGACGGAACCTCTTACCCCCTGACAGAAAATTGTATGCTTCCCGTCGCCCAGGCGACGGGTCCGAGTTTACTGGACTGATGTAGTGGCCTTCAGGTGCACCTGGGATCACCTGCGAGCATGTTGAATCACTGTAGAGCAGTCTGGGAAAAACATCTTCTTTGGGAATCCTGCTGGTGCACCTGGAAATCATAGCTACTACTTATTGTTCAATGATTTTCAAAACTTATGCATTCAGATTGTATTCTCATCTATGTATCTATGTATCTATATAGCTACCAATCTACACACGATATATCTGGACTGGCAGCACGCAGTCATTGTCAGCAATTCGAGGTGCTCCTGAGGATGACGATCGAGTGAACTCAGAGATACACTCCGAGGCCGTGATCAAGCGAGTTTGGAGACGCAATTGGAGACCAAGATTGAGTGAACTCAGGGATGCACTGGGAGGCCGTGATTGAGCGAATTTGGAGATGCACTTTGAGGCTGTGATTGAGCGAACTTGCAGGCCGTGATGGTGCGAGTTTGGAGATGCACTAGGAGGCGGTAATCGAACGAGTTTGGAGATACCCTTGGAGGCAGTAATTGAGCGAGTTTGGAGATGCACTTTGTCGGCCGTGATCAAGCGAGATTATACGAGTACTTGGATGTGGTTGATGGACAGCATGCCTGGTGCTGAAACTCTACTCATCAGCTAGTTGACTCGCAAATGTGTAAAATGTCACAATGGGACTTTACCTTTGAGCTCTCATAGCGAGCTGTGGCTGATGGCTGTCGATCGTGTAGGGAGGCACGCCGGAAGCTGAAGCTCCATTCAAGGGTCAACTCGTATCCATGAGAATGAAGGGAAGACAAACAATCATGGGTGTATGCTATAGTCGGTGTATGTTGTACTTGGTGTATGCGGTACTCGGTGTCAACTCATGATCATAGCATGGAGAGATGGAGAGGGATGACTTAACTTTGTGTTCTGCGATGATGTTTGAGTTGTGGACGAGAAAGAGAGAGATGGGGGATGAAAATGAAAATGATGTGCAGGATATGAGCTGATATGAGAAATCAGGGGTACAACTTGCCAGATTGGGTTTCGATGACGTTGTATCGGTGTGATTAGACACCGGATCGGGACTCATACCAGCTGTATGGGGGATGGTAAATTGACCTGCACACAAAATTCTCTTAAGTCCCGGTTTCTCATGATGATTTCCCCCGTCTCCTCTGATCTCTCTCTTTCTTGTGCCCAACTCTACCATCACCTAAAAACACGAAGTTAAGTCATCCCTCGCTATCTCTCCATGCCATGATCATGACTTAACACCGAGTACAGCATACATCAAGTACAGCATCATCTCAAGATCGAGAGTCTCCCGCACCCAGCCAGTTTCCCTCACCCGGCCAGTTTCCCATCTCTCGGCGGATATTGTTGTACTCAACTCTCTACACTCCGAAAATTACAAGATAACTTATGAATAGAGTCTTAGCTGGCGTCGCGCCTCGCTCCAAATCGACCACTTCCAAGTACTCCTCCAATCTCGCTCGATCATAGCCTGCATGTGGATTTCTAAACTCGCTCAATCACGGCCTCCCAGTGCATCTCTGAGTTCACTCTATCTCGGTTTCCAATTACATCTCCAACCTCGCTCGATCGCGGCCTCAACGTGCATCTCCAAACTAGCTCTATCACAGCCTCCAAGTGCATCTCTGAGTTCACTCGATTTCGGGCTCCAAGTGGATCTCCAAACTCGCTCGATCACAGCCTCGGAGTTTATCTCTGAGTTCACTCGATTCTGACCTCCAAGTGCATCTCTGAGTTCACTCTATCTCGGCCTCCAAGTGCATCTGGCAACTCGCTCGATCATGGCCTCCAAGTACATTGTTAAGGAGCGACTGCGGGTTTTCAGAGATACAGGGGTAACGGAGGAGGACTGAGCGACGGGGAGTACATATTTGGCAGGCCCCGGGGTAGATAGATATCATCACATTTTCATCTCATCTGGATCCACGCAATTGCATGGATTCTCACGGCCAGGTAGTATCATATCTTCTCACTTTCTTCCTAGGCTCCTCGAGCTAGAACCGTTCTTTCTCCTCAATAGGCGTCTCCAGATGCTCCTCCGATTATGCTAGACTACCATCTGTGGCCAGATTGACCGTATGTATATATATAGAGATACTTAAATAATGCATGCCATGTTATGAGGTAGCGAATCTTGTGACTGTAACAAAGACGAATATGATAGACGAAATGCCTTGTGCTTATGGAACCCTAAGAACCTCTGCTTTGAGAATCCGGCATGAAGTCTCCCGCAGAGCTGCGCAGCGGTCTCAGCTGCTCCAGAATTGGACTATCCTATTAGTCAAGTCTCGTAGCATCCTGAGAATGCTCTTGCAGAGTCTGGGAGCATTTTGCAAAGCTCCAGGGGGGCCTGGGAGCATCTGGAAGTACTTAGAAGCGATGGTGAAAGCAACCGGAGTGTCTGGGAGGTTTGCGTGTGGCTTCTGGACCGATTTACATTTTTCTAACGTAACCAATGAACCCATTCCGACGTATGGTCACAGTTGGCCACAACGCCACTGTGTTCGTTTACAATAGGATACCAACAGAGCGAGAAGAAAGGGTGAAATTGCGATCGGAGGGCGATATGCAATGTGACGCGTCGTATTGGACCGGGCGCGGAGTAACCTGCCACCGGGGTGTTTCTGACGGCTCTGACGGTGCGGGTCCACTCCCACGCAGCAATTCCACCCGGACGGAAATGTTCTTTGCTGATGTTTTTCCGACTATCTAAATGCAGCCTCACCATCATGTTGAAAGTTTGACCAGGATGCTTTGACGATCTCTTCAGTATCTGAAATGTATCCTAGGGCTGTCATTTGTTTATTTTGAGCACGAGATTTCTTCTGTGTAGCTCGTAGGTTTTGGCAGCCCTGCCACATCTCCAACATGTCGTGGACCTCGGCCATTTGGTGCAACTTCGTTTGCTCCACCTCTCTCTTCATCTCCATGTCGTTATTAGTACTGGTAGAATCCTATACCCGGTGGTCACCAGCCAGTAATCCGTGATTGGTTCGAGCGAACTACCTTACTATGACCTGTTCGCGAAGGGTCTAGCCAGTGGTTTTGAACTGGCTCCACCCGATCAGATCTCGCCGAAGTGAACAACTGGCCACCACTCCGACACCCTGAGGTATGATAGACAATATATTGAGTGCTACACTGGGGAGATCGGCATACTTTGAGTGCATTTCTTCTTGCTGCCGCCACCAGTCGGTGATATCCGGTAACCCAAATGTACTACTAATCTCCATTGGGTCGGAGTGGTAATTGTTAATATTCGGATCAATTTTCCCCCTGTTCTGTGCTAAATCAGAAGGTGAATTCAAATAGAGTCTTGCAGCAGTCAATAAGCATGCTGCGCGATCACTTCGTGTATCGGCCACATTGTTAGGCATTAAGGATTCTTCCTCATCGCTGGACAAATCATATGAATCATACAATCATTGACCAGATCAAGATGCGGTTGCGGAGGATACAAGATTGTTCTTCGGTATGCTTTCGAGCTTTGTAACCAGCAAAAGTCTATGTTTAGTGCAGTATTGGTGCTCCACATACTTCGGAAAGGCCTCCTGGTATTGGGTAGTATAAGAAGTCTCGTCTTCACAATTAATATCCATTGCCTTTTCCCAGTTCCTAAACGATCGCAACATCCGGAAAGTATCAAGGATATGTGCCGAAATGAGCAGTATAGTAGTCATTGGAGTCACTTCAGTATAATATTTGGACAGCTTCTGCCGCGCAAACTTCACGGCAACGTATAAGCCTTCCTTTCAATGTGTCATCTTCTTGGCCAAAGCTCGCATCTCGCCATCCATGTGATCGAACATGTCATTGTAGACAGTTATGTCACGATGCAGAGTAGAGTTATGCCGTTTCGACATCCACAGGATCGAGTACCGGAATGCCCGTAAAACCTCCATGACAAATTTGGCAATGGTCCACTCATCTTGTGAGGGGAATAGTGGCCGGTAATCGTTGTATTTTGGGTTCTCAAGGCACCCCTGTGTGAGTTCACGATATCGGTAGGCGCCTTCGAGCAACTCCAGCGTTGAGTCCCAACGTGTCATCACATCCATAATGGGTAGTACTGGGATGTGGACTTTGGCTTTTTGACAGTCAATGAACTCGTTTCAATGACCAGGTGTCAGTGTGATCAATACAGCAAGCTGTCACGGTTTGAAGAAGTTGATAGGTGACAGGTTATATTTGTTAAGGTACGCAGAAAGATGCGTAGGAATTAGGGGAAAAGCGGTTACTCGTTAAAAGGAAAGCGGGGATAAAGGTTCTAGAAGA
>Ga0307512_10000427_pt1 | contig 61782 bp, 70 predicted proteins | sample 14_EM_MG_FD_200267 | JGI IMG/M metagenome (GOLD analysis project Ga0307512, IMG submission 200267) | Populus trichocarpa ectomycorrhiza microbial communities from riparian zone in the Pacific Northwest, United States - 14_EM | ecosystem: Host-associated > Plants > Roots > Unclassified | place... | reverse complement strand
GGAAGAGGTAGGGGCGGACATGGTGGGAGGGGAGGCGGACGGGGGGGACGCGGGGGACGCGGAGGGCGGGGAGGTGGAGGGGGATGGAGAGGTAGTGACGGGGCGTAATGGCAATGCTCATTCTTGTGGCTATCACAGAGCGTACCGGAATCTAGGGGTGTTCTTTTTCTCCCACTGGGATCGGCGTTCAAAATGGAAGACTGGTGGCCTTGTATATGTATGATATAGGTATGATTTTGAGTGATGAAAATTCACGGGTATGACACAGACAGTTCCAATTCACAATCCTGCACTCGCATACTGAGTGCTAGCCTCTGCACCACCGAAATCTCCCCCAATCTCTATACACAATGCAGTTTCTCCATTACAATAGTATCATTACCTCCGCCCTTCCATTACTTAAGATGAATACACAAAGCAGCTGAAGCTCGTCCCCCTCCGGCTTGCCCAACCCAGCCCTTATTCCACCCATCCAAGTATTTACACATCACCCATCCACATTTTCAACGGTAAAACCAAAAAAAAGCGCAGTAATAAATTTTTTTTCCCATTTCACCCATCCCATCCCATACCATTCATTCCTCAAATTTTTTAAGATTCCCCTTCCACTGCCTAGCCTTCCTACCGCCCACAGTACCCTAAGATAAAATAAAATACAAGTGAAGTGTGCGGAGGGGGAGAGCAGTAGTAAATAGATAAAAAAAAAGCACAAACCGCGAAAAATCCAACAAAACCGAACCAACCCCAGCAAAGCAAAGCAGCAAATGAAGAACACATATTAACTCCGTTGAAAGAGAGAAAAAACAAAAGCAGCGTAAAAATAAAACCACCGAGCGAAACCATTAGGCCATAACAAAAGCACACACAAACAGCAAAACAAAATAACCAGGATATTACATAGGAAAAAACCGAGATGAGAGTGTGAAGTTAAAAACAACAAAGATGCCACCGATCCGTTTTAGTAATGAGAACGTAAGTAAAAATATATACCCGGAAGGAAGAAAAACAAAAAGCATACTGTGTAGACCCCGCCCACAATGCATCATGCCATATCAACAAGCGCCAAAGGAGGGGAGGAAGCAAAGAAGGAAGGGAGTATACATCATTTCGGGGTGTGAGATTAGAAAAACCAGACATTAAAGGTTAAACCATTAAGTATTCCATCTCTTCCTCACCAATAACCTTTCTCCACCGTAGGCCTCTCCCGCCAATGCTGCGATTCTCACTTCTCCCCATCTTTCTGGATCCTGCGAAGACAATACCAGCATTCATACAAGCTTCATCCATGTCGTCTTCTTTCCAGATCCTCTCCAGCACATCCAATCCAGAAACCTTGTTGAAGAACCCGGTGCCCCTCTGCATATCCAAACACCGCTCTCGGACAAGTGATTTATGCGTATCAACAACACACTCGGAGCCAGTGATAAACAGCGGCCAGAGAAGTCTGCTACCTAGTCCCATCGACGGGATACAGGCAACATGGTCAAGAACCTCGCGGACAGTGTTCTGGAAAATAGAGTGTGAGGATGGCAGATGCGGATATGCAAGTCTGTCGAGATATAAGATCGCAGCATAACGATATACATTGCAAGCGTGAACCCAATTATTCATTTCCTCCGCTTCCTGTGCCCTCACATGAGCAATCGGAGGCGGTAAGGTGGCTGGAGGAGTTCGAGAAGATTCGCGTTCAGAATTTGGAGAGTTGAATCTCGAAGATGTAGGAGTGTTGCGAGTTGTTGGTCTCCATTCGTACAAGTCCCTCTTCATCGCATTCCAAACTAGCCAAAAATCGGTTCTTCCATCGTCCTCATTCCTTGCAGATTCGGACACACTATCATCTTCGTCGACAAGGTGAACATCACCAGAGCCGGGCCTAGGTGATATTTGACTCAACATATTAATTCGAGGAAGTCCGGCAAGACGCATGAAGAGATCCCGGTCACATCCTACCAAGCTCTCAAGGCCCCAGTCTGTGGATTGGTAGATCATGTCCAAATAACCCCCCCGAAGCTGGGCTTCGCGGTTATTGACCGAACTACACATATTATCCAGCCAACAAAAGACAGTTTCCATCCATCCCCATCGACCGGTCTCCTTGCCAACATCCCTCATCATCATCAACCGCTTCACACCCGCTAAGTGCGTCTTGAAGTTGGCAATACCTGTATCACAGAGATGATAGAATAACAGGATCAAGAGGGTTGCCGATACGGGATCAGCTTTTGACAGCATAGGATTGGCTAGCTGATCTTGAAGAAGTCTTGTGCAGTTGTTCTTATGATGCAGAGCACTGTCGGAAGAACCATTTACGGCTGGAGAGTGGCGAAGCATTGGAGAGAAGCCATCTGGGGTAGTGCAACATGTATCCGGCGTCAAAGGAGAATTTGGTGAAATTGGTGTTGGACTATGATGATCGTCGTCCAAATGATCGGCAGATAAAACCATCTTCTTAGATGAGTGGAGGTGACTCTGTGCCAACGCAAGGACAGCTTCCAGAAGTGCTGGGCTCTGAAAAGCCATAGGTAGGATCTCGCGGCGGTAAGGGTTGTTATGGCCATCAAAGACCACTAAAGCCGGACAAACCATCTTATCATAGTAGTCGATGAGAAATCGGAGTGATGAGGGAAGGTTGGCGAGCTGAGGCGGGGGAAGAATATAGCCAGCAGAAACTGCTGTAGCAGCTCCAGGGGTCGAGTTAAAGTCCGAAATGAAGGGTATTCCGGACCCGGTAGAAGCTGAACCAGACAGGAAGAAAAACCGAGTCAGACAGCGGACAAAACAAAACTATAATAACGTGGTCGTAAAAAAAAACGGTCTATCAATCGGAAGGATGGAAGGCGGTGCAAACTTTTGTTGTACGGGCCTCTACATATGCAACGGTACAGACAATATACAAAGAGAAAAGGAAAAAAAGGGGTATTTGGAGCCAGTATTTAAAACGTACTGAGCATGTCTTCATCGTACAACAAGTCGGACAGGTTGCTGTGGCCCGCAGGCACATGTTGGTGATGAAGACTCCCTACTTCCGCGTTCGACCCATTCCATGACTGACCATTGCTATGATGGACGTGGCCATTATGCACTACCCGCGGAGCTGGAGCATGCATAGGAGCGGGTATGGGGGCGTAGGAAACACCGCTACTGGTTACTGTTAACGAGGGTGAGGAATGATAAGATGCGCTCGATACGTTCGTCACAATCTCGTATAACGGCGCAGATGAAGGCGCAGAGGAATAGTGGTGAGGGGGTTGATAGCCTGGTTCGTACTCGGACATTGGTGAAAGCAGCATTGATGGCGACTGCTGTGGGGGCATTGAGACATGAGAGTACGATGATTTGTGATATTGCGCATTTCCAGGGGAAGATGCTTGATAGTGCTGCTGTTGTTGTGACTGATGTTGCTGTTGATGTTGATGTTGATGTTGATGTTGACGTTGCTGTTGATGTTGCTGTTGCTGTTGCTGTTGCTGTTGCTGTTGCTGTTGCTGTTGCTGTTGATGCTGCTGTTGCTGCTGCTGTTGCTGTTGCTGTTGCTGTTGCTGCTGCTCAGGTTGCGGTGGTGGTTGCTGTTGGTGATGATGATGGTGATGGTGGTGATGCGGTTGAGACTGTTGCGGAGGGATAGGCGAGCGGTAACGTGGCTGTGAGGCCGTGGAATATGCGGGCGATATTGCAGATTGAGGGGATCTACTTTCCTGGCCGACGCGATGTGATGGTAGCCCAGGACCTCTAGACGAGACCGCAGAGAGTGCTGGACTGTTTATTGAGATTGCGGATTGAGGCGCCGACAATGTTGATGAAGTACGGGAGACAGCAGAGCTTCCGGTAACAGAATGTGGCTCCATGTTGACAAAATCATAACTGGTGATGATGCTAAGCTTGCTCCCGCTAGCTGGCGGTGAAACACGTTGAGCAGGAGTAGTTCCTCCATAACCGGGAGTTCCAGCACCTGTCGTCCTCATCTTCCTTGCCTTCTCATCCGCCGCTCCAGCCTTGTCCTCTCGTTGCTTCGTGATCCTATCTTTCCGTTGTTGCTCTGTTACCGCATTGATCACTGGAAGTGACATCCCCCTGAGCTTTCCTCTGCTAGCAACACCAACGCCCCAAGTAAGCTGCGTGCGGTACCCTTTGCAAGTCTGATTGCTGTCGAGACACGGCCCACAGTAAGGCCGCCTGCGGTCGCATTTTATTTCACGGGAACGACAACTAAAGCAGTCCTCGGCGGCTCCAGTTGCGGGCGCTCTTCGTCTGCGCTTCTTTGTTGGCGAAGTTGGTGTAGTTGTGGTTGCCATTGTTACTGGTATAGCAGTAGTTGCGGACTGTGTAAGCAGCGCGGTGGACATGCGAACGACTTTGCTTGTCGTCGTCGTTGTTTTTTGTTTTGTATTGGTCGTCGAGTTGCAGCGTAGGGTATCAAAACACAGCTAGAGCATAAAACGCTTGTATATATTATATTATATGAGACCAACTTTTTTTCTGAACGCGTCTCGAACGGAACACCACGGGATATTGCAGAGGACACGAAATCGAAGACCACAGCACGCGAACAGTGATGCTGCGTTTTTTTAAGATGCGGTTGTGGCGGCGGCGATTCGCTACTATTGCAGGCGCGGGAGTGGCGTAGGGAAGGTGAGTCGGGTCAACAGGTTCAAGAAGGTGGGTTATTAAGGATCCAACAACAGTATGATTGGACAGCTGGAGGTTGGGTGAAGGTCGGAGCGGAGGCGGAGGAAGAGGGGTGAACAGGTGAATGTCAGCACTTCATTTCTGGAATTGACGAACAGAATCCGAGAGATTGAGTGGGAGGGATGGGTGGAGAAGGAGGGGGGAGCTTCTTGAAATAAACCGAGATGTGCGAATCCGAGCGACAGGGGGTGGTATGCAGATGGGGGCGTGGGTGTGGGAACGAGTGCGAGCTGTATGTAGTGCACAGGGGTTTTGTCTACCGCTACTCTGTTCTGCTACTTTTAGCACATTGTGGATTCCCTTGGTTGCCTCGTTGGCTGAATGATTACCCATTGGTTGTGGGCAAGGCTGTGATGAGTATTGCTGATATGGTGATATCCGGATATCAATCCAGAGTGCTTGTTTGAGAGCATCAATCAATAACAGCGAACGGATTCTTCGTGAAAGTCGAGCCGGGGAGGCCCAGGAAACTGCCCTGTACCTGTACCGCAGCCGACAAACTGCCTGGCCGGCCGACCGACTGAACGACCACAGATACCAGAAACAAACCCAAAACCGGAGGGGGCCGGCTACACCTCCTGGCTTCCTTCAACGATCGGCTCATATCTCTGGACGTTGGTGGATGGGATGGCATTGTATGTTTGCTACATAAGTGGCTGGGCTAGCACTAAGTTGACACCTTGGCTTGGTGATGGAGCGTGATGTTAAGTGGCTATGGACTGGGGTGAGGGAGGGAAGCAGGGACAGCGTGGACTGCGTAGGCGGAGAGGAGGAGAGGAATAGCCATCGAGAGATCGATGGACGGAACTAACGACTCCAATTTCTCCTTGACTTCATTCATCATGGGTGCACATGTTCCGTTTGAACTCTATGGCTATGCTTGTGGCCAGCGTCAAACTTGAATTGATGATGGGGAAAGGGGAATTGCTTCGTATCTTTCGGGGGCGTACAGCATATGGTGCAATGGATAAACGCTGGGACGAAGTTAAAATCGAGGACGGTTCGTGTTTAATATCGCTTATGTGGTTGCACACTCCTTCATCCACGCGGGAGAGTAGCTCATGGGAATTGTCTGAGACTTTGGATTCAAGATTCACGACCAGGTGGGGGAACAGCCGACTTCTTCAACTCCGAACCCAAAGTAGGTTCAAGGTGGAGAGCGACGGTGGATGCCGACTGACCGGTCCTCACCTACGCACTTGATAAGCCGAAAGGGGAAAAAGAAAAGTAAGCACTGTGTGATGTACTTAGGCAGAGTTACAGTCTAGAAAGGTTTGAGACTTTCAGAGACTTTTTAAAAAGCAATAATTGGACGATACAGGGATAAATGGGCAAGAAAGAAAAAAATAACGATGAGGCAAAAACCCGTCCATCACCGTTTTGTGCTGGTGGGACTGCACGTAACAAGATACAGTTCGGAAGTGGCTCAACACCAACGAGTCTGCACGAATGAGAACATCGGACGCAAAGCTGCAGGATCGAACAACAGAACATTCCGCAAGTTCTTCTGCTAAACCGGGCCACTAGTTCAGGTATTATTTCTGGTGAGACCTCTGGGCAATAGTAGGATAATACCCGAACCGATAACTCCCCTCATATGTCGCGCTGTACCCATCTCCAACAACCATCTTGACGAGTGGCCCTGATCTGCCACATGCACAGTTCCAAGCATTCTGCATGCATATGGGGCCCGGCGACAGTTTCACGGTATCTGGCATGAAACTGATTGCCCGGCGCTCTCGACAGACGGGCGCCGACTGGCTGGTTTTCGAAACGATTTGTTTCGCTACTATGCACTCGGTCTGGGGTCTCTTAATATTGCACTGACAACTCGATCTCAAACCCCACTTGTGTGCCGAGGCCATCGTTATGCGTTTCCCAAATTATTATTATTTTTTTTTCCTTCGTCGGATTGCGGCGGCTATCGTCTAGAATATACATATCTGATCAACGATTAATCACACGCGTTTACCGATAGTTACAAATTTGGATCAGCTTTTATGACATTAGGCTGTCGATATCATCTCGGATGCTCGTCATCCCGTCCATGTGGATGCTGCTTGTGTCTTAATTCGCCACTGCTTTGAAACAAATATGACCAACACCCGCGAACAAATCCCATCATCCACCACAAGAATCTGGCGATTTATATCCATTGATACACAGGTTCGGTAGAGAAACTACCCGATATCACGGTTGAGCTTGAGCGGCTGCCCCCACGAATCACACGAACCATCGTCCGCCGTCGCCCGACCGGCTGTAACATATCATCTACTGAAGCACACGAGTAGATATATAGGGGTCGAATCGGTGGCCACTTCCGAGATGTCGGCAGTAGCTTAGTGTTGTTGCTGTTCCACACAAACGCCCTCACCTCAGCTGGTACTGCAGTGCACAGCTTCTTTTTGGCCCCCGCCTTAAAGAGTTAACTTTCATCAAATTCTGCTTCCAGCTGATTTGCTAACGTATACGGCGGCGCCAAGGAGGGCTTGAAAGCACGCAGAACCCCTCTCCCAAGGCAAGACCAAAACACTACTCTACCTACATGGCGTTCTTTACGAACCACTAGGGGCTACGGTACTCTCAGAAGAAGCCGGGAAGATGAATCTCTTGCATGATAATGTCCCTAGTTCTAGAAATTTCCCGCACATATTAGCGTGTGATCTATGCAGACTAGGATGCTTGTTAGCTGGCGGTAACCACGGAGAATCGGAAACCCCGTTCGTTCACTAGAGTAGAATTCGACTGCGATACCCAGATATCTTCAGTGAAATTGTGGTTCTGATGCCACTCCCGTGCCTCCTGAGAAGTGCTCCGGTCGAAAGCTTCTGCATAGTACGCGCTTTAGATACGACTCGAAGGTAAGATATACGAATACTCATATTTGACAGACTACAGACTGACGGCGTCAGATCCGGATGCCACCATGTGGGGCAATAAATTGTGGAAGCAATAATGGTGGGAAATCACCATTTTATACTCCGAGGACTTCCCCGCTGCTGAACTATTTGTGGTTAACGTCTTTACATGGCCCTGATGCCTAGGATACTCAAGTAATAAACCTCCTTTCCCAGGAACGACGTATTTCTGTGCCGATCCAGATCAATCAATATTCTGGTTCATCCCGTCATTCGTAATCACTGCATTCAATATCGATTCGACAACGATATTTGTCACGGAGGCGTCCAGGCACGTGGAATCAGGTACACGGGGAAACTCTCAACCTCCCTAAGAACAGGCCTAAGCTGAATACCCCCAGAAGGGTAATCATTCCAACAGCCGTTACGTTCTATAAATTATATGATTCAGTTCTCTGGTTGCTTATATCTACTCAATATATCAACTGAAACCCCAGTTACTGCTAAAGCTTTATGTGCCGTCTGCAATATCGATCCTGCCGCAGTATGTCCCGAGCTTAGTTATTGCCACCTCGTTTGTGCGCAGTTCGTCCAGGATCTCAAACGGTGGGTCACTGACACACAATAATGTACCGAGTTTGGGAGATTTAACGGCCAAACCTATCACGAGGTATTCCACTACCCCCCGAAGGTTTTTGGGCGCCGTACAGCATGGATTGGGCGACTGCTAGATAGAGTACTCTACCGGATAACTAGTTTGGCGTTTAGATGAGGCGGATTCTGAAAAGAAACGCTATTCCTCAACCAAACAAAGGGTTCCCGTGAGCTGACAGGTATCAGTAACGCAAGTGAAAGGTTGGTGTAAATGTGCCCAGTGTCGATGATAAAATGGTACCAAAATACATGCCATTATAGGACATTACAAGGCAGTCACCGTAGCGATGGTAGCCCTACGATCAAAGCGCCTTTAGGCAATAGTGCGTGTCATTTTTTTCGGCGGTGTATCCAATTTCAAACGACAGTCGTCATGTACGGCTAAACGGCTGCATCTCACGAGGATGGACACTCTATGCGTCATTTTCCAGAGTACCAAACCGTTCAATCAGCTAAAGAGTATGCGAAACTGAGAAGCCACATGGTTCTTGATCGTGCAATGTAGAGCAAATCAACATTAATTCGAAGAAAATAGTTCTTCATTCCGACACAAAGGGTACATTGCAACCTCAGAACCGTACCAGGTAGCAAGGTGGTAGTTAATATCTGTATCCAGTCACACCCAGGTATACCCGGTCAGTAAAATGGAAGAACTGGATCTAACCCCATGCAGTGTCGAACATCCGGAAGGCTCGGTGGCGTTCGAATTTCGAAACCCGTCATCATCCAATTACCTCCCTCAAGCTACAGTAATGTACGCATTTCTCTTATACCCCGAATAACCCATAACCAAGTAGCCAACACCTTAACGTACTTTAATGTACTCTACACTTCATAGTCATCTATCAGGGCGCAGCGGATGATATCTGTTCACCCGAAATGATGGATACGTCAACTATGGCCCGCCGGTGCGGATGGCACGCAGGCCGAGCTTGTATCACTTGTGCAGCCGCTGAATATAACCAAGTCTTCAAGGAATAGACCTAGTAAGCAGTTCGATGCTGTAGAGAAACGCTAGAGTACCGACAAAGTAGGATATCTATGCGAATTAGCCATGAATTCAAAGTCCAAATACAAATCCTATGCACTGGCTATCATTAGCGACACTCATTTTACTTGGCTGGTGGTGCAGATGCTCCTGAGTGCAGTGTCTTTAACAGGGAAATACGAAAGCCACTTTCTAACCTTTACTTAAACTAATTCTAAATGGGGGGCAAGAGAATGCCCGACAGAAGAATACAGTACATCAATCGCAAGACGCACATGAGGCGAATTACCGTGCGGGCTACGATGTAGAAAATATTATTCATTGTCTGCAATGATTGAAGATACTTCCCCCCCCCGGGCTAACCACATGCTAAAAGCTCATCGATAACTGTGGTACATGTAGAATTGCTCCGAAGCTGAAAACAAAAGCAACGTCGCAAACATAAGTGCCAACTTCTAGTCAACATCAGTTCATAAACTACGTCCCGGTACTCAGTTCTAGCACTCTTAGTTACAGGAAAATTAAGATAGACATATATACCTGGGTACTTATATGTTGTGTATACCCGTCTAACATAACATCTCAATCAATATGAATGGTCAACATACTATCGGTGCCTGTTAGAAAAATTAGCGAATACTTTCCGGGGGAAGAGGTACTTATAGTAAAAAAAATTAAGGAGGGCCGCTTTTTAGCGGCCCTCCATCTCCCCCTACTCCAGCATCGTACACAAGTACCAAGGCTCCCCTCATCACCAACAAATCAAGACAAATCATAACGCTTTCAGCTCTGATAACCTTATTTGTAGATATGTCACCAAGCAAACGGACGAGTACTAAGCTCTGAAGCCTCCACTAGGGAGGTTCCCGCCTTACTAGTTCTAAATCTTCAAAGAGCTCTCAAAGCATGAAGAACGCTAGTGAATTGATCCATCAAGTATTGAAGAGTGCCAGTAGTGACCCAATATCCTCTCCAAATGTATGTTAGACACTGTACGTACCTTCTCATTCGGACTGCCCCTCCCACACAACCCTCTCCTCACACTCATAACCACCTGCAACTTCGAAGACTCCGTTTGTATTTGCATAACCCTCTGGGACAAGTTTTTGTTTTCTCTTCAACTCAGAACTGAGACGAAGGCACGGACAAATATAACATCCACAAAAGCCGTGAATAAAATGTTTTAGCCTTCTTGTACACTCTGTTCGACCCTGAGGGGACCAGAGGACAGACTGGCTGGGGTCGATGCTCACTCACAACGCCGGAGCAGAAGCAAGTAACTATCGCAGATCGGCTAGCTTATCTCTGAAAGAACTGGCCGGAATCAAGATTCCGGTCAAGCGAAGGGGGCGGGTATTGATCTGGAAGATCTCAATGATAGAAGCAAGAGACGGTACGGCCCATGCTAGTAGATACTATGCAAGGACAGCCATTGAAGGGTTGCAAATTGAGGTTGATGCAGAGCTTCCCCGGAGCGAGACAATTCCCCATGCAATGATACGCATTGTGCTTCCGTAAGTAACCCGGACTCTGCAGGAGAGTTGGTAAGGTTCGCTAGGCATTGCGTATTTCTACGTTTGCAAACACCGTACCGACAAGAGCCTTCCAGGCATTGGGTGAAACACTGATGCAATCCGCTAGTAAGAGAAATCGTGCTCTCGGAAGTTGGCCCTCAATTGCAATGCCTATCGGAATATTTCATCCGTCAATGGTTTTCGTACTGCCTCTGCCAATAGCAAAGTCCCATGCACCAAGAATCCCGCAGGTATCCTTCGCAAACTGTACAATAAAGTACTAAGAGCCGGCTCCATCAAAAGGTTGACAACGAGCAATCCATCTCATGACAGTTGCTGGAAGTTATTTTGACTTGTAGAGCAGATCTACGAGACATACAACTGAAGACTTAGGGTTAAGTTCCGACACCACTGGGCGAAAAACATGCATCAAACAGGCTCGACCGGAAGCTCGTTTCCCATTGACGACTGTAGGTCGGGAAGTGGCCGGGAGTCTGTAAGAGCCTAGTATATATTTCATCAAGGAATTGAGCCTTGCCAGTGATGTCGTGACTAGGGGGAAGGTGATTTGCGGGAATTGGAGGTGTCCGCTGGACGAGTCAAGAAGTGCCAGTGGTAACGGTGGAGGGTGGAAGACCATGTAGAAAGCATTGAGAAGCCAAAAGACGAGAAGGACGAGCAGAGCGACAGGAACAAAAGGGTGGAGGATAGGTAGGGGTTGTGCTGGATCCAGAGTGCAGTGAGAAGGAAGAGTATCAACTGCGCGTTCGCGTAAATTATAACAGGGGTTGGCGCGTCGGCGCGTCGGGAAGGACCTGCACAACGCTAGAGTACTTTACCCCTCTACAAATGCACGTAAGTGGGCGCGAGGGTCGAGTTCTCCACCTTCATCAATCAATCAATCAATCAATCAATCAGGCAATCAAACATTCATTCATCAATCAGGCAATCAATTGTTCCCCACCAAGAAGTGAAGTGCGAAAACATCAGAACGAAAACTGCCCGAACATACCAAAAAACTGACATTTATCATCCATCGCCCCGCGCTACCGGAATTATTCCCACCAACCCTACAGAACACCCTCCTATGGACGCCGAAACTCAATCCGTTGAGAATAACACTGTGCCCGTGTGGTGCGTGGGACATCACCTCTCGGACCCGAATCTTCAGATCGATGCCGGTATTGTCGACGCAGAGGGCAATGCTGGCGTAAGAACATATCACCTGTCCGTACAGTACTAATGCTGACCGGAACGCTCTTTCAGTATGACATGATAACCGCACGCATAACCAACTCCAGGTTCCACAAGCGCATTCAAGAAGCTATAGCACGAGCCAGATCGGAGAAGCGATTACATATCCATATCGATGCACTCACTGCCGATGAAGTTAACATCCGCCCTGGACAGTACATGTCCAGTGTCATCGCATTCGTCTCAACTTGGATAGAAGTCGAAACTGCCGACTCATTACTCGCGCATGTTTCTAGACAAGTACTGGACCTAGAACTGGCATATGCCGCGTTTTGTGGGCTCAGTCATGTTGTTATTCCGAGTCCAAAATTTCAGGAAAATATTGCGGAATATGCGCAGGCGATCAACACTGCATTGTCCCGTGCAACCTATATGCAACTACTTATACAGCTCTCCATTGATGACTGGGTTGGCGACGAGAATTCCCTGACCGAGAATGTGATGTATGATGCCTTTTCCGCATGGGATTCTTGGAATACCATACGAACTGTATGCAAGTACAACACACAGTTGGCAATTGGTAAGCCTTGCACACCACCCTAAGATCGCTCCTCTAACATCCATCCTCATAGCACTACGGATTCCGGCGAAGCTACCAAATTCGTTCGTCATTCGCCGGTGGTTCGCGGAGCCGTTGCGAATGCTGCTTATCCCTTCGCCTACCTTCTGCCCCAACAACAAGGGGTTCCCTGTACTCTCTAAGTCTCACCAGGGATTACTCACAAAGTACATGAAACTCCGACCAACTCCATTTATTCTTTTGACAGACACCAATGTCGCACCGGTAATACGGGGTCCTTCAAAAATACGGCATGAACCTCATTCATACCTAATATACATCCGTCACTTGCAAAAGAATCAGCCGACGCAGTCCACAGTTGAGAAGTTCGGCTCGGGCTATCAAGACTACCTCCAGGCACCGCTGCAGCCGTTGGCAGACAACCTAGAGAGTATCACCTATGAGGTCTTTGAGAAGGATCCGGTAAAATACCAGCAGTATGAAACGGCTATCAGGCTAGCATTGGAAGATCGTAACTTGGGGGAAGAAATGTTTGTTGCAACCCTGCGCCTTTGCTGGATATGCTAACGCCCCATGTTCCCTAGAGTTGTTGCCGTAGTTGGCGCCGGGCGTGGCCCGCTGGTAACTAGGGCGCTACGAGCTGCCGAACAATCTGGGCGTACGGTCAAAGTCATTGCAGTTGAAAAGAACCCCAACGCTTATGTTCACCTCCTTGGGCAGAACCATGAAAGGTGGAATGATAGGGTTACAGTCATCAAGAGTGACATGAGGTCATGGAAGCCAGCATTTTTGGTTGATATTCTGGTATCAGAATTGCTCGGAAGCTTTGGCGATAACGAATTAAGTCCCGAGTGTCTAGATGGCGTTCAGAGGGTCCTAAATCGTAAGCCATATCCCCTTTGCTAAATGCAAATTACCCAGCACTGCACCCGATGTTTGAACTGCTTCCAGTTGATGTTCGCCCAGATCTCCTGCCATTTCCATAAATGTCTGGGTCTCACTGACTGACGTTGCTAGCAATACAGCATCTGAAGGCGTTATGATACCACAGTCATACTCAGCCCATCTAACACCAATCATGGCGCCAAAAATCTACGCCGATATCTCGTTACGAAAGAACGACACAGACGCTTCCGAGACGCCGTACGTAGTAATGCTACAATCGATCGATAACCTTTCAGAGAATGATTTCATAACAAAAGTTTGGCATTTCTCCCACCCGGTACCATCGAATATTCTTGGTGAAGCGGCTTCTATGGGAGGGGGTTTCGTAGGATTGGGAGATGGTGGAAACGACCATAACCTACGAAGCTGCAGATCCACATTCAAAGTTCCAAGGCGGGGAGTTGTACATGGATTGGCGGGGTACTTTGAGAGTGTGCTCTATGGTAACATAGAGCTAAGCACAAGGCCGGATACCATTGATCAGAAGAGCAAAGACATGATCAGTTGGTTCCCTATATTCTTCCCCTTGAAGGTATGACATTCCTTCCTCGTCATGATGTTTATTCCACCCTCGATTTACAAATATGCTCGATTCTAATCAGCCGCACTCATTCTAGACCCCACTATATCTTCCAGACCATTGTGAAGTGGATGTATCCATGTGGAGACGGTCAAGCGAGCGCAAGGTTTGGTACGAATGGATGGTTGAGGGATTTGTAAGAACTGGCAACCGCAGACTCCCGCTTGGTTGCTCAGATCTCCATTCCTCGAAGAAGAATGGTTGCCTAATGTAATGGTGGTAATGATGGATGATAATGTTTGTCCATGACTGGATCTTACTGCGAGATATATATCTTTACTGCGTTGTCGTTCGTTCGCCGTCGCAATCCCAATGATACTGTGTCATATCCGTCGAGCCTTGGATGACTGAAAGTGATGCTACACATTCGCGGGGTAAGGTTACTGACGAGTCAAGGTTTAACATATTCAACTCGCATTGTTTGTCATTTCGACAACAGCTATCCTACCAACCAAATCCCCCATGAGTACCAACGTATCTTCTTTCTCGTAATTTCTGGGACTTCAATAGTCTGTGATTCTTACATGATTGCTCCAGACTTTAACATTCAATCCATTCAAGATGAGGTTTTACAGTAGAGAAGTCGTTTAATGTAACCTCGACCCAAACCCTGCTTAGGGTTTAGGTAGTTACGCTAGCTCTTCGCCAGTCGAAAACAAAAATCTTTAAACTCAAAGCAACACCCCAACGATTCACCATGGCCAACGCTCAGATCATTGCCCAACTAAAGCACCTCCGGGCAGCCTCCCTCGCCCTTGCCACAGCTGCCCCAGCAATATCTGCCCACCTGATGTCCCGCTACATGTCCTTATCATCCGAGAATTCGTTTTCCATCGCAGACGAGCCCAAAGCATGTCCAGCATGCGGCACCATTCGGATACCGGGGGGGGCTGATAGCATGCGAACTGCACACGAAGACGGGCACAAACAGAAATCAAGCACCGGGGAAACATGGATCACATACCGATGCCACGCATGTCACAAAGTCACTGGCGAGGACGTTCCGTCACAACCACGACCCACCCAAACACAGAATCGCCAGAAACCCAGAAAACCCTCTGAAGCAATAGCATCACCACCCCCGAAGACCCTCACTCAAACCCGCCAGGCCGCTGCGATATCAACTACGTCTGTGGCGCGGAAGAAGTCCCGGAAAGGTGCATCGCTTTCAAAGATGCTGGCCGCGCAGAAGCAGGGTACAAGCGGCGGTGGGGGTCGGGAGTTCGATCTGTTCGATCTCATGAAGACAGCATAAGCCCGTGGTTTGCAGCCGCCGCTCCTGAGACGGTCGCTCCGTGTAGTAGCCTTTCTTTCGATCAATTTGTTAATCCTATTTCGACAAGTGTTCATCAACCTTCCACACGCCCTATCGGATAAGGAAGCCTGACATCGCCGACGTCCCCGCCCATTCTTCGATGGGAAACACAAACTTCTCTAAGATCTACGAACAGCGATTAGATCTCACTAGCTTCGCTCTCACCCGCTGCCCGCCGATTGATTGATAACTCGGTGTCATTTCCGGAAAGTCGATTCGACAATCATCCGGTATTTTTTGAGCATCCCACGGAACCCCTGGGCGGGTGGTGTTGAGGTACTTTACGACACAACTACTATACATGCTGCAAACGCAAAGATCCTGGTTTTGCACGCTTGGACGTTGCAGAAAGTTACTACGCCTGGGGATTCACACCAGCTACATGCCTTGGTGGTACTGGGTTTAATAGGGGCTTCGTGCATGATGGATTGGCCAGCTTGAGCTTTTGTTGTTCCTGGCCCCTCATCAGCAGGTGTGGCTATGCTAAAAGATCAATTGCGGGCTATATGTTTCAGAAGGTTTCTGATATATTTGTTTTTTTGCGCTGAAATGGCGTAATCCGTCTTTTGTAGCTCTACAGTTTACATAACTACTCCACCTTCAAATTGTTAAGCAAGCTTCATGTAAAAGCAATGTACCTGTTCAGTCGCCTGTATGTATCCTGCACGTACTACTCTACAGAAAGGATGGACCTTGTATGGTAGGGAAATGATAGGTGGTTCCCACGCGGTTGTCAGACCTGGTATTCTGGAATCTATTCAAGACACAGCGGCCCGCCTTTTTGACAAGGAAGCAAACCACTTACTAACCGTTTCGCAGAATGACAGATCCCAAACCCAAAAAAAGCGAGACACTCGCTTTCATGCACCCTCGGCACGGCATCTCCGCCATTGGTTATTTACCGACTCCTTTACTGTGAACCTCGGCACGCCGTATACGCTCGGTACGACAGGCGATGGCTTCGCATGCGTGCTCCAGAACTGCATTGTTGATTGGACATAGGGAAAGTTGGTGTTTTGAGTATTTAGTCGGTGTAAGAGGAAAAGAGAAGCAATGCATACTGCACTTCTGAAGTACCCATTCGCTGTAAAGACCGTCAAAATATACATCGACGGTGGCGCCTGCATTGCACTTCACTTACCCTTGTTCGTTGTGTATTCGTTCGATTCATCGGAACTCGAGTTTCCGTCCTATATACATGATGCGGATGGGCACCTGAGTGTCTTGCTTGACCTCTCTCTTGAGCTTTGCATTGAATAGGCATTCAATTAGTGTCTAGACTGTGTTGATATCATGATGTTGCTGATGGATAAGGGATAAATGAATCACACAAACGAATTTTCGATGGGTTGCTATCTGCAGCCGGATGTTATAATCGCGGAGTGAGCGGGGGGGATACCAAAAAGCAATAATAGGGTTTTTGCTTCGGCCGTTCCTTTTCCCCACTCTCCGATCAATGTCGCCGACTTAGAGTACCCGTACATATATTGGTACTTTTTCTGCTGCCCGCAGAAAAAATATACTGTATGATATGTCCCTACATACATACATACACTTGGGATGCTATTACTAGACTGGGAACGCAGACCCCCCCCCCGCGACAAGCTTTAGCCAATGTATTGGTTTTGAACCAGTGGCGGTATGCAGTTAGTTGATGCAGTTGGAAAATGGTTCGTGCAGTTTGGAATCAGCAAATAAATGAACAAGCGGCAGATCTTCAGTTCACGGAAATCTAGGGACAATGAGTGGAGAAGGCTCCCTGTCCATTCCAACAACTGAACAGATCTGAGCCGTATATTCCAGGGCTATTCTGGTTGCTGTGGCGGGTATGCTAAAAAGCGATTCGATTGGGGAGGTATGATGCTCGAGTGATTGGTAGTGAGCTTCCACACCTACTCTCGTGAAGAACTGAACCAACCACTTAGATCTACTAATCAACAACTCCAACCCCAACTGAACCAAAGCCCAGACCAGTGCAACGAGTTGTATCACCCGGTTATAACCAACTAATTGGTCTGAGCCAGTGGTAGGAATCTTTGGTTCCGTGCCCATTATGGGGACCGTATGGAATGCCACTGAGGCTTCAAGAGTGCCCGTTGCCGTGGTACAGTAAATTAAGATACTTACCCGTAGACTTAGTGTTTGGTGTGTGTAGTTTCGTGTGGCCCGGGAAGAAACACGGTATTTTAGATTGGTTTTATACTTGTCACAGTATCATGGCATGATTGTAAATTTCAGTATGGAGACTCGTAGGACTTATATTATAACGCACCGTCTGTGCTTATCTCTCTCAAACTCGCTCTTCTATCCATCCTTACTTTGATGCGTAACGGCAGTTTTTCTCACATCAATCTACAAACCCAAGGTCAAGCCAAAACCCAGGAGAATTTGTCCGAGTGATCACTCATGCTGTGATAAGCCACCATAACTGCCGCCTGCTGGAGGGTTGATATGTATCTTGATTAACCCTTCTTTCATTCTTTATCCCTACTCTGGCTGCTTCAAACGAGACGAATAATCCCAGGACTACTTGCCTGATCTCGAGAAGGCTCAGATTTGTGAGTGACAGACTGTGATCCGGATGCCGAAAATACCGGCCTCCACCAGCTCCATCTGCCTCCTCCGCCATCACTGGGGAGGTGGGGTATTATACTCGAGGGTCCCAGGGATGGAGTAAGGGCGGGAGCGGGAGCGGGGGTGGACCACTGAGAAACTGGTACTTTTCGGATTTTGTAATACTGCTCTTTTGTCCTGAGGACACGATATACTGTAGCGAGTACGATAGTTCGGACGAGATTTGGTTGTAACGGATTTTTTCAATACCGAATTCCCAAGAGTGGGCGGAAGCTCTAATAAAATTTCTTCTAACAGGGCATTTGTGACGCGTGACATCTAGGGCATTGTACTCAGTAGAGTATTTCGAGTCATAATGACACAAATATCACAGCGGTATTGAAATGGGAAACTATCCATCCCATCGCCAGCGGTTGCAAGGGAAAAGAAACCCCACCCGTAAACAATAGAGGTACTATCACAATTTCTGGCGAAGACTTAGGAGCTGGCAGTATCACTTATCGGGGATGACCCGAGAGCAAACAAATTGAGCCGGAAGGCAGCACACGACCATGTTCTGTCACCCTAACAGATGAGATGATTTTAGCAAGACGCACACTGAATTAAGAATCATCAAGGGCCCCCATTCCGCCCGTCGCCAATATGCACTGTAATCTGGATTGTTTGCTTTAAACTTTGTATCTGCAAGAAAACCAAACCCTCATGCCACAGTACCGTTACCACTACTCATTGGCATATTTTCTTTAGCTAATTCTGCAATCTCTTTGGTTTTTTGAAGTAGCTTCATAGCCTCTCCCTTATCCTCCTCTCCCTTATCTTCCGCTCCTGCTGGTCGAAGCGCCTTGTCGATAGCGAGGACGCGGTCGACAATAAGTGCATCAATACCCTGCTCAACTTGCAGCTACATCATATTGCGGTTAGTCAGTACGAGACAGAGTATGGAGTAGAAAATCACCTTAACGTTCTGTGCCTCGTTATTCATAACGCCATAAGTAACACAAACCAATCCAGTTTCCTTCACAACCCTATAAGAAAGCTGGTATTAGATGGGTCCAATATAGAACTAAAAATGTATTTACCGTATGAGTCGAGGGCATAGCACGAGTGGCTCAACAGCAGACACGATTCCCAGCAAATTCCATCTACTGGCAAATCGAATAGCCTCCTGAAGACTGGTTGTGCGGATATCTGACATCTCACGGGTACCTGCCTCTGTGAGGAAAAGAATTGGGATTGACGGCTGGAGCCAAGTATTAGTTGCATCGCTTCAAGATAGATAACTGTGAGCTAACCTGCTTGAAAGACAACAAAAGGCAAACGTTGGGATTGAAACTCGAGAAGATGATATTCCTTCCCTTGCCATGGTCGTAAACCACTTTTAGGATCGCATCGACCCATGCATTCATTTCAATAACAGTTGAATCCATCTCTTCTTCTTCTGATTCTTGTAACGAGGGATACTCTGCATAAAGGGGTTAGATGGTCGACTGGGAAGTATTTGAACGCAGGATTCCTCACTGAGCTCAATGTTGAAGCCAACATGCTGTGGCAAGGCCTTGAAGGTTTGTTCCAAAGTTGCAAATGGACCCTGGATGCTATGGCCCCTACTGTTTCCCTTAAAGCCATTCTTCTTAAACGCTCTGCTGTATCTTATGCGCTCGGCAATGTCGCTCTGGCGCCCATCGGGTTCGTTGAGAGACATTGATCGGGCTCTTCGGAGGTTGGGTGTGCGAACGCCGTCAGATTCGTTTGGCGGGCTCCCACTGGACTTGTCAACCCTATCTGGAGACCCTGACCGAGAATCGAGCGGAGGAAATTCCTCTTTCATGGACAAGAACTAAACGCAGCATTAGCTGTAATTCCTTTTTTGGCTATCGATACTCATACCTGTTCCAAGGTCATAGTATGAACTGGCGCATCAATACCAGTCTCTCCAACGAGAAAATCGTGGTATATAACCGGAACATGGTCCTTGGTGAGTTGAACATCTGAGGTGGTTAGTACTAACACTGGAATAAGAGCGTAAGGTGTGAATGCGCACCAAACTAGATTAAACTGTTAGTACTCCACTCCAATAGTCAGTGAGTTCATCCACTTACTTCAATATACGAGGCACCTGTGTTAATGAAAGTTCGTTGTTAGTGGGGACTAGCCATTATCTATCGCTACATGATCATACCTAGCTTAGCAGCGTGAATAAAGGACTAAACAGTAGTTAGCATAGATATTTGTTAAGGTACCGGTAGTCGATTTTTATACCAATAAAGTATTTTCCCCCAGTTGCAATGACTTTCGTGCAGGGAAGTTCTTCCCGAGACCTTCACAATGGTTAGGTAAAACAAGAGCTTGAAGGAGGGGCTTCCGTCATGCCAATCACCTCGGTGCCCGATGACCTATGGCTCACAGCATCAGTATGATTTATAACAGCATGTAACGCTGATAATGCTAACCTTAGGCGTTGTCAGACTTTTCCAGTACGTGTGTTCTTTCGTGATTGCAATGTTCGGATGTTCGAATGGAGTGACGATGCTGAATTCAAAATTGACGGATCCGATAACTTCCAGAGTATTGACAGCCATGATTGGCACTTGAATTCCACCTTGTAAAGATGCCCTCTTTCTTCCAACCTCTGGCCTAACAGCACTGAGTAAAGCCACTGCACGACCGATAATTCGGTCATTTGATCCTGCGTAGGTCGGAACGATATCAAACATGACCTTGACCTTGCTGGCGTCCTTTGTTTCGAAGAGAATGGGATCATCAGCAGTGACGTTCGCATGGACAGGAAGATCGACTATTGCAGGTTCACCAATAGCATTCTGGGCCGAAACGACCAAGGACAACGCGGTATCTAGCTGAGTCGTGTGGGCCTCGGAGACGGGAATCTGATCAAGCTTCACGGCTTGAATGTTCTTCCGCACATCCATGCTACCAAGGGTGATAAGGACCATTGTCTGTCCTTTCTTCAGATATCGATGTCCGAAGCTTTTGACAGTCTGAGGCTGAGCAGCTGTAGGTGTGGAATCGGTAGGGCCCAGCGAACCTGCCAAGGAAGTAGATGAGATATTTTTGTCCGGTGATAACGTGGAAGAGAGTGGAGGACTAAAAGATGTAGCGGAAGAGACGAAGCTGCTACTACTCGGGTTCTTTGAACTTTTTGCAATGAGCATCTTTGCCAGCGCAAGGTGACCTCTTAAATCTGCATGTTCCGGTGCCGACCATCCAGAGAAGTCAACTTTATCAACATCGCTTCTACCAAGGTCGATCAATACTTCCGCAGCCTCTTTCTTGCCTTCTACGGCTGCGACGAATAGCGGTGTCCATCCATAAGTCTTCTCGGCCAGTTCAACATCGGGCTGCTGGCTATCAGTGCCTGTAAGCAGTGCCTTAAGGCATTCAACATGGCCCAACCTGGCGGTGTGATGAAGTGCAGTCTCGCCATTCTCATCTTGATAGTTGATGTCTACTCCCGCTTCGACGAGCAACTCCACAATCACAACGCAGTTGCGTTTTGCGGCCATGATCAATACTGCAGAGGACTTTGAGACCGTTTTCCGAGCCGATACAACTTTATCAGTCGTTCCAACTCCCCCATCCCAGTTTTCAGCCTGTAGAAGCGTCCTGGTCGTTTTAGGGTGTTCTCCAATGACTGCCAAATGTAATGGTGCATATCCGTCTGCGTCTTGCCAGTGGGCCGAATCAATACCATCCGACACATCGAATTGGTTCCATTCGCGCATGTATTTGATAATGAGCTTACAAAGGACCACAAAACCATACTGAGCAGCGTAATGGAGTGCCAGCCGGCCATACGTATCCCGTGCTGCTAACGCTCCACGCTGGTTGGAAGATAGGTGTGCCAAGATGAAATCCAACAGTTTCACGGACTCGTCGTTGGGTGACAGACGGAGGACACCGTCGCATTCCACTGCATTGGTGGAAGGAGGAGGGGATGAGATCGGGGATTCGGCAGGAGTAATGAAAAGCTGAGAGGCCACCACATTCAGCGACGCTGCAGCTGTAGTTTCCGTAGAAGATTCGCTCTGGGGAGATATCATCAAACCATTGGTCCTGCCAATGGAGATGACAAGTCGGTGAATGATATTGCGCCCGTTTATATCGTCCTCCTCGTCTAGAGTCTTAACCTGACCAAGTAGTAACTCGATACAACGAAGCGCTCTATTGGTGATCGACCGCTGCACAAGATTAAGAAACAGTTTCTGGGTAATATGATTGGCCTCTTTGCTTTGCAAAAATTCGGAGAGGCTTTGAGCATTATCCTCACGGATACACTGATCAATTGTCTCCACTGCCGCGGATGATATTCCAGCAGCAGTGCCCGATGACACACGCCTGAGGGTCGGGTGGCTGGTAAGGTCGACACTGCGGTTATTCTCTGGATCCAAACCCTCTGTACCGCCTACTTTCGAAAGCCAGAGATTGATGGTCTTCATCGTTGACAAGGCCTCCGTGGCATATGCAAACGCCTTTGGCATAACCTTGGATTCAAGGTAACGTCGCTGTACAGTCGAGCCGGTCTTTTTATCAAGTCTATCTTTGGATTAGTACATGGACGCGTGGTGGTGGTGGTGGTGGCGAGTGGGAAGTCTACTTCTTCAAGATTTTGATGAAGCCCCTACGATTGACCTCTCCATACCACTGGATCTTACGTAGCATACTTCTCAACTCCAACAAGGCACCCAGGATTTCGCCAACCTCATCTCTATCCAGACCATAGCCATCCCGTGTTTTTGAAGCATGATCGCTATCGAAATCTTCGCTGTTGATACTACCATTGGTGCTAGAGTTCTCCGACGAAGGAGACAGATCGAAGTGATCTTCATAACGACCCTTCAGAGCTTTGAGTCGCCGCTGTGCATCGGCGAGGCGCTTGTTGAAGAAGGAATCGACGGTCTCAATATTCCGGTCGAGCGCAAAGAAGAAGGCTGTTAAACTGGTCAGCTCAGAAATCAACAATAGACATTCTGCGACTACGTACGAGCAAGGTCGGGCGCCTTTCCGGCCGTTTTCTCTTCAGCCGCTGTTTTGATGAGCTTTTTCAGACCCTTGTAGTTGATGTAGCTTGCAGACCACTCAGGGACCTGGTTGCGAGGTAAACTGTAAACCAAGTTAGATATCAACCTATCTAGGGTGGGACTAGCCGCTAGGCATTATCGTTTATGACGCACTTCTTTCCAAACTTCATGGTTGGTTGTAATTGTTCAGTAATAGTAGATCAAGTAGTATCGATGCAGGTTAAAGTTGTTTGGCTGGGTGTATAGGAGTTGGTTGATGAGGACAGGTCAATTGCCATTCGATGTTTCTCTTTCGAATACAATCCAAGAGCTAGGTGGCGGGAAACAGCGTAAGAGCTGGCCTTCAAGGGGGGTAGACGTCTGAGCTCGGCGAGTAGCGGCAGTAATGGCGGGGTTGTGCACGGGTTGTGGTGGTGGCAGTCGTTGATATTGGAGGTAGGTCAGGGTCCAGTCCGAGCCAACCAGAGAGCTCTGTAGCGGCAACGTGCGCAGGATGAGATAGATATCTCGACGCCGAAGTTGATGAATGAGATGAGCGGTAATAACGGGTGTTAGGGGATATTAAGGCACGAGAAACCATCCGTCCGAAAAATTCATGTGGTGCAGGGTCGGGCTTTTAAAGAATTCGAGGTACAGTAATAATGCGCCCCTGTGAAGTACCTACTAGTAGCCGGTCTTAGGGTTCTGTGAAGCCTGAAGCTTTAGCTAAGTCGCTAACGTGGATCGGCGGTTGTTGTCCGCAGCCTCGCTGACCCACCGCAACAGCTACCTATACCTGGTAGGTACTTCTAAGTAATTTTCTCTAGACGCCTTCTGGAACGAGTACCCACAGTACACCCAGCTGGCAGCCAAATTTTAACTCACCCAATCCAATTGAGCACCAGGCATTTAGTACTCCTGCAAGACTCCTTCCACCTAACACAATTCCTGAACAAATCATCAATTGCATAGGTGCAGCGTTTGATACTGGATTCCACTCGCTCAATTCGTACGGCTATAGGCGCTCTGCAGGCCATTTGGATATATCTATCTGCTACCCCCCACCAATGCGGGATTCCATGATAACACGCAGAAAGATAGATGTGCGCCGGTGGTGAAACCGGAATGCAGTGTCCTGTGTCCGCTATTGATGTACCCCATATAATTTGAATAAGCACTCAATAATAAGCCGCACTGGAGATAAGACGCACTCCGTACTGCAGTTACTTTTGTTGACTCCGCTCGAATAGACTCCGCTCGAATAGACTTCAAGAAACTTGTAACTCAGGACGAGACTGTTCTTGACTGACTTCATCAGATATTACCGGTACACTTGTGAATATAAGCCGCATGGCTTATTCCTCCTGCATGTTGCCTGTCAGGATTGGACGCTCCTGTTTTGGTAACAACCCATACGGAACCGGTAATAAATGAGAACGCCACACGCAGTTTGGATAAATGCGGCCTAAAATATAGCAGAAACGGCAAAATCTGAAGCGCACCACAGCTTGCAAGTATCCTTAGTTCTCGGACTACTGCAGGACAGCGGCTACGCCAGTAAGTTGTCACGAGACATGCACACCCTGCTTCTCGCCGCTGCAAATTGGATACCGGAATGGGTCTGTCCGACTGATCCTTTACTGACCTAGTATTTGCTCGCGTGACGTATTTCCTTTCTGGCTCTTCCTGCCCCGTGTCTCTTATCCTTGCAGTTGCAGGTTTCTTTTTCCTCTGTTTCCTCACTGAAAGAGTATGGTTGTGGTTGGGGACGCATAGAAACGGTTCGAATAATTCAGCTCTTAAAGATGTGCCTTAGCTGGCAAGTAAACACGCAGAGTCGCGGCCAGAATGAGCACCTTGGCGCTTTACTCGGAGTGTGGGTGTGCTCGGGCCGTCATACCATTCAACATTGTGTGTTTCTGGACACCGATAAACAGAGGGTTTTTTTAAGAGTAGCCTTTATATTGAGGTACCTGGAGTTGTAGATATACCCAACAGAATGAGGTCCAATATGGGTTTCTAAACCGCGATCTGAAGCCTCTTAAGCGCCATCTCGGGGTTTTAACCGCGCTGTGATACCTTGTGCCAAAGTTCGCAATTCTAACTCACCAATGAGCCAAAATGTACTCTATGTTATCCTAGTTTTTAGCCTGAAAACCAACAGTCGTGGCAGTCCAAGATTAAAAAGGTGAATTCTGTGCATTTGGGTTGTACTTATAATGAATGCGTCGAAGACCAATTGTTGAAGAAATCGCTATAGGAAGTCACCTTGGAAGCCAGAATCTGACGCATTTTCACAGTAATACGGTTCCCATATTCATTTCTTGGATCCATGACTATGAATGTGGCTGCGCTCGAAAACCAGCCGTCTGACAGCTTGGGAGCGACGAGAAATCTGGGAACGAGAGTAGAATGTGGCCCCGCAGTCGAAATCTTCCAGTAAAGTATCATTACCTGTTATCATCTGGATAGACATGATATTATTCGGGCTGTTTGCGTTTGACTCCACTGGACATTGAGACTACAGGGTTGGTCTCGCCGCTCAGCGGGTGCCTCCCGCCCGCGATGGTCATTCTATTGACTCAAATAGAAAGGTACCGGTACGCCATGCTCCGAACCATTCCCCGAGGACCCCGAAACATGGTACACTCTCGGCGAACCGATTTGGGGAGGGGTTGCGTGGGTGTCTTGCTGGAGAAGATTCAGTACTCGCCGAACCGAAAATAGTTTGTCTCCGATTCGAGGCTAACTATTTTTTTCATCAGGTTTGCAAAATAAGTACTTGGGGATGATTGATCCATTCATAACAATACGGCTCCATTTGTACTTGGGCAACCGGACCAACCAGTCGAAATTGATTCCAAAATGATTGTTGTCCTCGAGAAAAAAAGAAATCGTACCTCTTCGCAAGCAGAAAAATGGGTGGAAACTACTCTTAGTTATCTTTCCACTGCGAATCCACCACTCCACCTCGGTATACAGCTAGGTCGTCAGCTGAGTGGGTATCTCTGCTGTCGTCTTCAGCGAATCCTCCGTGTTCCCGCCAAAAACTACTACAACCGCTGCGCTTACTGAACTGCGAAGATTCAAGTTGGTGGAGCTTTGGTAGCGGTGGCACTGAGCCGGATCCCAGTTAACTAGATAAATAGAGGTTCTCGACATATGGGTCCCATGCCTGAGTCAAGTTAGCGGAATCACTGCAAATATGGATTTGGGCATATCATAGCGTGATTGACACTTTCGCCATGCCGCAACCTGAAACTATCATTGCGGTAACGTCATTAGGCCTGAAATGAGCTGTGGCGATAAGCGGTGATCTACCGGTATGTACTCTAAAAGCCAGGCATCGGCGCGATCTGACAGTTCGATATGTAGATCTTTCCGGCGGCGGAGCCACTTTGCCGGCTACTCTAGCGAGCGTCGATGTTGGTACGGCCGATTCAACGTGACGCTTTCGATTTAGGTTTATCATGGCTACCGTAAACGCTTTTTTTCTTGGAGCGTCCGTGACGCTGTTTTTAGGTGTGTTACAGATGAATGTGTGGTGGTAGTTATTCGCTGTAGATTACAAGAATAAGGCAAAGAGGCTCGCTATCCTACGAGGAACCCGATAATTCAGATGATGAAGCGGAGGTGGAGACAAGAACTGTGGTTGGTTTCGAGACGTCATTGGTCCACCGGTTGGAGGTGGGGTGTTGTGGACAGTGCATACGGCACAGGGTTGTGGCATGTATCTACGTGCTTATAGAAGGTCACGATCGTGTCCCGAGTCCTGAGTCCGAGTCCGAGTCCTGAGTCCGAGTCAGTCCGAGTCCCGAACTCGGATGCCGTTTTAATCGCGGAACAAGGGATGTCGGCAATCTATGAACGGCTCAAACTAATAGGGTTAGGGTTTTATGGCTTGGCTTCTGGTACCACTTGTATGACTAAACTTAAAAACTTTTGACGAGAATTTGAGATTTGAGAAAGTCGAAACGACAACCACTTGCTCGGCCAGATTGACACGACAACTACTACGGCCACGTTCCTTCTCGATATCCAATTCGACTGCTGGGAATCTGTGACATGGAGCTTGAGGTTGCTCGGAAATGCAGACCTTTCTTACTCGGTCATCCCGCACCTCTGGCCCCACTTGCACGCTCACGAATGCCATCCTGTCGACCTCCAAGGGCACGGCCTCAACAAACGACTCGGTGATCATTGCGGCAAATCATGGATCGAACTCGCTGTTTCGGAAGTTTGGGGACTTTTATAAACGCTTTTATTCGACTATGTCAGGGGCTGCAGTGCGAGAGGCGGAAGTTCAGACGCCAATCGCTGGGAGAAATGGCGTCTGTGGCAGTAATATGACACTTAAGGGTTCACATAGAGAAAGTAATTCCACACACGATAAAGCTGGGGGTACCAAGGAAGCGCAAGAGCGAAGGAGGACTGAGCGTTCATCCCCAGTCAAACCGTTCAAGTACTCCCAGGGTCGTCGTGGGGCTGAGAGGAGCAACGGGCAGGACGGTTTTTGGACGGGTCGTTCCCAATTTCAAATACATCCGAATACGATTGAAGCTTCGGTCCAGAGGCTTGTACGGCGACTCGCAAATCATGATCAATTGGTCAGATCTCTCGAGAGGGAGATAGGGAGGAGGAATTTGTTGCTAGCTGCGACTCATTCGGAGGATGAGAAACTCGTACACACTAAAGAGCTGAAGTCGCTACAGCAAGTTTACGCGCATATAACACAGCATTTTTATGATGCCAATGTTGCGGGCTTGGTCATGAAAGCTATCGAGGCTTCACAATCCCGAGCAGTGCCAGAAATGCCACCCATGACTTCACGACCATATATACCGCCATTCCCTCACTATGTTTCACTCTCTCCTCCGGGAGCCCTTAATAAGTCCATGCTCAATCTATTTCATCCCCGTATCCCTCCGCCGCGGTTGCTACTGAAGATATCATACAACCTTTTAACCTCTCCATCTGCACCGGACGTCACGACGTACAACATCCTGATCCGTGGCTTCACCATCCATCGGCAGAATTCTATGGCACATATGGTATTTCAAAGTATGGTGGATCGCAATCTCACGCTCGATGACTACAGCATCACCACAATCCTCAACCTCTGCGTCAAATCCGGCGACTATGACTCTTATCAACGGGTTATTCGCATCTTGCAAACCCAGGAAAAAGATAGAGATACTGTTCCCGGGCGTAGCAAGATAGTGCTGGAGGCAATGATCAATGGTGCGGCAAAGTTCGGACATGTTCAACGGATCAAAATGTGTATTCGTGCGATGAAACGCAACTTTCCGGAATCTCCAGAGCTCAGCTTGTTCTTGTTAACGAGTCTGTTAAGGGTCTGGGCCGAGAAACAGAACTGGGGTGCAGGAAAAAAAGTATGGCATCAAATTAGGGAACTAGACCGTGTCGCGAAGAAACAAGGGAAAGCCCTTGTGATGGATCTACGCGCATACCGCCAGATGTTCCATCTCTGCAAGGCCTGCCGTAAATTCAAGGCTCAAAAACTCATCTTGGAGCAAGCGCTGGAACGGGGTTGGAGCGCTGGGCAAGTTGTGACACCTCCGCAAAAGACCAAGGGATTACACGTAACATCGGAAGTCAAAGTCCCACGTTTGGCGGAGCTTAGCCAGATGTATGCGCGATACACGCGGAAAAGGAACGATCTACCGACCGACCCTTCGCGGCGACGAGAAACATTGTTGAGGTTGTTGGAGCGCGTATTTGACGACACTGAGCTCTTCTCATCAGAATCACCAGTTTCTGAAGAGCAAACTCCAGATGATGTCCCGGAAGAGGAGTTCTTGGAACGGGTTCTCTTACCATTGCTGGAAGAAGGTCCAGAGGAAGCGGAGCGGGTGCGTCAAGCGGTTAAGTCAGACTATGAGCGCTCGAGAATCTGGCGTGGTATTATGTCACGACGACTTGGGATCGTGCGGGAAGGGATGCTTAACCCTGGCTCCTTTAACGACGAACACAACAATCCGAAAACGGGAAGTCTAGGTTGGAAACCGGATTTAATTGCGTATACACGGGGGGCTGAATAAAAAGGCGAGGGCCATGTATGATATGTATTGTACTTGTATATATCGGGATTTTATGTTTATGTTTATGATGAAATGATGGAGGAAATGGTGATAGAGATAGAGGCGTGCATGTATGTAAGATGGGAAAGTCTGTTTGCTTCTTGTATATTGGTTGGCTGGTCAAGCACCTTCTTGAGTTGTTACTGATACCATTAGGTATATATATATCATTTTTTTGTTATAGGTGGATTTTTGTATAGATTATGGGTTGCTTGTGCTTCTGATAGAAGAGGAGTGTACTTAAGGGGTTAGACGGGCTTGTGGGGGAGTTAGAAATCTGCAATAGCTAGATGGAAACTACTCCGAGGCTAGGATAATGCTTTAACCGACGGGATGATGTTTGACGAACACATGCACTTGCTAGAATCATCAAGCTCTCAAACAAATTGCGGGAAGTTATCGATGCTATCGCCCTCAACCAGACACGAACAGGAGGTTTGAATCAAGACGAACTCTCAAAACCGAGTGCCGCCAATCTCTACCTACCCATTCGAGCGTATCTATTTGCAAGAATACCTCTGAATCAGAGGACTATCTTGAAGCCAATTGTCCGGGATCAACGTCACACAAGAGCGCCAGTAACTCTTTCAGGGCCCCAGAGCCGCATATATATGCATAAAAACTTGGAGGCGTGATTTTTTAAGTGATGATTTATTAATGTAAACTTAGGGGAATCAGCCGGAACGGAATAACGTGATAGAGTGTGGTGTGTCTAATATAAGTGATGCGTATTTGTGTTTGAGATGGCTGAAAAATCATAGTTAGATCAGGCGAAACCGCAGGCTTCTTCGAACTTCATCAATCTGGCAGCCAACTTCAGTTCAAACGTCCCTGCGCATACGGCCTTTCTCAAATCTTTGCCTTCATATCAGTTCCTGGTGGGAAGTCATGCCCAAAGATCGGCTCCCCAGCGCCTCTTATATTTGCCAGAACCGACTGGTAGAAATGCCAGCGAAGACGTCGATCAGACACACAATGCGTATCTGTTGGATTTTGACAGACTAGATCAAGCGTTCGACTGTCAAACCCCCAAAGATCATCACTAAACACCGTGATCTTATAATTGTCCCTTTACAAGTTAGTTTCGATAGCAAAGCTTAAGGAAGCACTAACTATCTAGGTTGACCGAAACCAGGTATTGATCAAACAACTAGTGAACGATCGACTGGAGCAGAAGTCTGTTCTAGCACAAGTTGATATTCGAGACTCACGCTCCCGTAGTGTCGTTGTCTATGTCTGTGATCCATAGTCCATACTCGTACCGAATCCAGTGGGTTTCCTTCTTAAGTGGAATGATATATGTTGTTTCAAACCCTATCCAATTATCTGAGAATGAGAAAGCTCTTTTATTCACAATACATGAGATGACACATTGCCATCACGAGCACGAACTCAATTATGAAAGGCATCTTCCCGGTCTGACATATTGGATGAGATGATCGCTGGATCCATAAGTTCATCACTGGCACGGATTACACAGCTAACCATGCAGTCTCCTGGGTCGAGATGAGTATCAACTATCGAGAGAATCCTCAAAGCATGAGTATGCTTCGCATAGACGCGGATCGTGACAAGGACGATGCTCATCATCAAGAGGAAGGTCTTTACCGTAACAGAACCGTTCTATACTGGTCCCCCGAGGACTACATCTGGGTTGGTTTCGCCAAAGAAACGTACGTTGCGAGAACAAGAGTGGTCGAGAGACATTGTAGAGCCATCTGGATAATATTGACAAGGGTCAGTCTTGACGAGGCTTGGTATTTCGGGTCCAACTTAGAACGCCTGCACCCAGCTTATCAAGCGAGGGGAAGTTACAAAACATCTCATAGAGCTTTGCCTGCCTGGCGATGTATTATACATCTGAAGGTGGCAGGCTCTAATAGGATAGCTTGTAGCCATCTGATAACGAGTGCGAGCGAAAAGTCTGGTATATGTATTGTTCGCCCAGCCCGATTCTTCTTTTCACGCACAAAGCAGCCATCCGCCGTCATCTTTTGCGTTCGATTCCAGTTGAACCACAAGAAGCAGACCGGCTAGAATCGAGTGAGCCCTAACATTAAATTTAAAGCGCCAAGCCCACCCCAAGACCTATTGGTCACACCCTCGCCATAAGAATCGCCCTCGTTCACCAGCTATCACGACACCGAACCAGACACCACCTCTCACGCAGCTACTCTCCGCTATCACTCTGTTAGCAACTCTTCAATAATGGCCGACGATATCGGGAACCAACCCGCTCCTCTTGCGCCTGCCATCGAGCAGCCTCTTCTCGGCGCTCTCGAGGCCACAGTCGCCGGACAACCCGCGATAACCGAGATCGTCCACTCTTCAGCCGACCAAGTGATGGTCATCGACAATAATGTCACTCTCATCCACAATCATACCACCAACCTCATCGAAAATCACTCGGTAGAAACTACAGTAGCGACGGAAAATCCTGAGGCTTCATCTGCAGAGAAGGCTCCCGAACCAGTTATCGAAAACAACGAAAACGACAAAGAGTCGGGTGATGGCGACGTCGAGATGTCGGACCACCACGAGTACTCGGATGATGAAAGCGAGTACCAGCCGGAGCCTGACAGCCCCCCACCTACCAACAGCAAATCGAAGCAACCCAAGTCACCTTCTAATGTCAACAAAACTCCAAAGACCCCTCAGAACACCCGACCACCCAAGACTCCAACTTCTCGCGTTCGTTCAGGTCGAGTTGAAAAATCGGGTTCTCCAGCAACGCAAGGCAATCTGCGTTGCCCCGTTAAGGGATGTGGTCAAACATTCACCGGTAGGAACCCGCGACAGAGCCTTTGGCACCATCTCAAGTATTACGCCTTGCGTGGGCTTCCCGACAGACAGGAATTCGAGAAGCTCCATGGCGAAGCGCATGCCGAGATGAAGCGCGAAGCTGGTTAGTTATTACCACCCCATCTCATATCATGCACTCGCATTTGCTAACACCGATTTATTATAGAACCCAAGGGTACTCCTGTTGAGCGCAACAGAATTTCTTCCTCCGATTACCGCAAGAAGAATCCTGAGAAAGCGAAGACTTCTGCACGCCTTTCAAACTTCAGAGCCCGTGCCAGGAAGAAGGGCCTTACGACCGAGCAAGAAGTCGAGGAGGCTGTTCTTAAGTGGGAGAAAGAATGGCAGGAGAAACAGGCGAAAGAGGCTAGCGAAGTAAGTTATTCATTCCCCTTGATTCACTCAAGATCATCATCTAACCTTTCTGCAGTACTTTTCTGGCATTTTGCTGTCTGCCTTTGAGTAATTGATCTTAGAACATCCATGATTACTGGGTGAATATTTGTAGCATGTCTTTGGGTTACGCGTTTTCTTCAAAGGAGTTCGATTTTGAACTCTAGTTATCGGGATGGCATGGTGTTTGGTTTTTTTTTACTGAAGTTGCTGCTATGGTGATGTCACTCACGGAATGGGACGAAGCAACTGATTTTATTTCTCTTTTTCATGGTCAATATACGGGATTGTCTTTACTGCACCATGGTATCAGTCCATCCGTGATTTGAATTCTCCTGCTGGTCTCGTCATCAACGAATTGTGACGCTCACCAGTAGTGACTCGACCGCCGTGATGCCCTATGATGCTCCGCATTATAGCTCCCTGGATGGCCCTGTATACTTAAATGCCTACCATAGGTTTCATATCTGAGCATATTGAATTTGCCTATCTGCCGCATGCTGAGTGCCTATCATGGCTTCTGGACAGATTTCGTATGATCGCTGCCAAGAAGTCACCTATTCTAGCCTAACGTGATATCGAGCTTATGCGCGTCCTCCCACCATCCACGCGCGTTCTCGCTACCCCTCTACATCATACTCCATTAAGACTTCACCATGCCTCTCGAGATCCTGGACTCTGAGGACGACGGAGTATTTAACGATGATGATCACTCAGAGAGATTGCCTCCCAACCCTTCCCCTCCCCCTCCCTCCTTTCCCGCTGAGCTTGTGCTCTTGGGACCACCGAGCTCAGGAGCGTTGAACCAAAGTGAAAGCCCAAGGAAGTTGCAACATGTTCCTACCAGTGGAGGTAAGTATGCTCGCATATATTTTTGTGGTGTTTGGTTCAGTGACCTAACTGGAATGATGGGTGATAATAGAGCTCCGACAACAGGCAATAGATGAAGCTCATAAAGCGCTTATCGCACCCAGCTCTGGTCTGCCTTCACCCGAGAAGAGAGACGACTGCTACGACCAAATTACAGTGGGCGGCACGATTCCTAAAACTATATCCGAGAAGGCTTGTGAAAAAGACATCTACGACTTCGACGATGAAGACGAAGACGGGCCCGCTGCACCTCCTCCTCCTCCTCCCCCTAAGTCAACCAAGAAACCAGCGAAGGAAAGGAAACACAGACGAGCGTTGAATTCGCTGGATATTCCCCTCGACGACTCCGACGACTCCGACTTTCAAGAACGTGCTAAGCCAAAGAGACGACAGACTACATTTTCCACGAAGAAACGGCGTTCAAAGACGATGCCAATATTGATTTCCACAATTGATTTATCTTCGGAGGACGAATATGATCCAAAGCCCCGGGCCAATGGGAGGAAGTCAACACGAGGCAACACGACCGAGCAAGATCTACTTCCGCCCTTGCCAAAACCCAATAGAAAAAGGAAGGACCTAGTGAAGGAATTGCAAGATTTCCTCCCCTTACCTATAAGAGACACAAGTGTACTAGATGATTCTAGGTTGTCACCACAGAAGGCATTCATGATTGACATGACACATGAAGACCTCGTTCTTCCAACACAGAAGAAACAAGAGTACGATAACACTTTTGCAACGAATCCGGTATTAGACAATATCAAGCTTCTCAGCGATGGGACGCCAGTTCTTGACAGCACACTTCCGGATCCTCCTGAGGTGTACATGACGTTTGAGGGGACTAGCGCTGGCTTTTCTGCGGACCCTGAACAGATGTCATCACCCGGGCATTCTCCGTTTGTCAATCTCAAAGAGGATACAAAACCAGAGCAACCATCTTTACCCTTGGTCAAACCGCAGCCACAGTCCACAAAGCGCAGAACAAAGACGGATTCGGTGCTTGTAGGATTTGGTCGGGATCAAAACATGAGCGGAGGATTCCATATTGCGTCAGAATGGAGAGCTGCGAGAGGGAAAGGATTGCAGAACCTTTCAGATAAACCTGGTCGGCAGCAACAACGAGACAATCCGTTTGTCGAGGAAACTATATTTGTTGATCACAGCGACGGTAATAGTGAAGGGAAGAACAAGAAGAATGCACTGCGGAAGGTCAAAGAGAAGAAAGAACCAACAGCAAATAAGACAGGGAAAAAAGGCAAGGAGGAGGTAGTGGGGGACGAGGTTGCCGACTCTACGAATGTTGGAGATGTTCCGGAGAATACCATTGCGAACAACCAGAATATGGCCTCAACAGACAATGATATGGAAGATCATCTTGTCGGTCCAGGCCCAACACCTAAGAAGTCAATCATCAAGCTTAAGTTCAACCTAGACCTTTTGTCCCCTCCACCACCGGCTGAAACCACTCCTCCATCGCCAGGATGCTTAGCAAGGCGCACATATACCAAAAGCCGTTTTGCCGTAGACTCAGACGATGATATGGACGACCTTTTATCCTCTTCTCCGCCGTCATCTCTAGCGAAACCGGAACTAAAACCAGAAATCAAGGAACCTGCGGAGACTTCAAAAGCTAAGCCCGGTCGAAAACCGAAGAAGAAAGCTACTGCCGCCTCTGATAACGAAGATGGTGGTGCATACCATGATGAAGTCGTAGTGGTATCGGAAAAGTCTCCACCATCAGCAGCTAAACGCAAACGAACTAAGAGCACCGGGCAAAACGAAGATGCCCTGCCGCCCGCAAAAAAGGCTCCCGCAAAAAAGAAAGGGGGAAGGAAGAAGACGAATGAGAAGGTTCAGGAAGACGGTGATGAGCAGCACCCCAACCACAATGCCCCGAAAGACACGCCCCCCATTGCAACGCCAATAGCAAAGGTCTCAGAGGAACCAAGACTAGTGGCATTGGAGACCCCCGACGACACCGAGCGCTCAAGATCGGAACAGCCAAAAACACCCGCGCCTGTGTCCCCGGAGAAGAAGGTTCTGAAGTCGTCAGTGCAGAAACAGAGGGGATCGCATTCGCCGATACGGGGAGGAAAGGTCCCATACAGAGTAGGCTTATCAAAGAGGGCGAGGATTGAACCACTGCTCAACATACGAAAGAGATAGGTTTTGCGGCGTTGATGGCGTAGTACATGTGTTGCATTCTTTCCTTTCTTTTTTTTCTACATACGGCTGGAGTTTTATACTTGCTATTGGGGGATTGTATATGGGGGATATTTTTGCTGTTTACCTGGTTTCATTCTTGCTATCTAGCGCTGGTGGGGTGAAAAAATGGCGTTTGTGTGTATTTAATGTGCCTTCTGGTCTGAGAGGCAATTTGTATTCCGCGTTCTGTTACCACTATCTGTCAGCTGAGTATATATATGTTAATTGTACAGATGATAGTTGGTAGCTAATTGATGAAACTTGAGATCTCGGCCTGTGAAAGAAATAGTCCTCCGAAGTACTCACATACTAAGTGCACTATGTTTCATGGCCTCCGTCATCTACCTGTGGAATGTCCATCTATACATTCCCTATTCCCTCCTGCTGTAGTCTAAAGGGTGAACATGGTAGATATTCAGTGAATCTATTTGGATCATACCAATCAGACCAGACCAGTCGTACCTGTGGTCTTAAATTATCGCAAGATACAGTATGATACAGCGGAATACCATGTTCTGGGACGACAATATATGCTTCGGAGTTGTTAGGAGTGGTGATGGTTAATATAATGTTGGTCTGCTGTCGAAATCACAATGATTCGAATTCAGCGAGCAAAGAATTATCCTCTACGAAAAGTTTAGTAGATATCCTAGATATAATTATCCCAATCCCCATATCTCCAATCTCCTTCACAAACACCCACCTGCCAATTCTCACTTGTATATTTTTCAAACAGATATATGGTATGACAAATGTGCTAGCACATACATACACCCACCGCCTCCTTCAAATTACACCATATCAACCCGATTATAATATTACGATGGGATGAAAGGGCAAAAAGCGAGAGTAGAGTGTTTGCTGCTGCCTGCAGAACATACACCGCGGCGAGCAAAACCAAGAAAAAGAAACAGCTATGAAAAACAAGCCCGAAATCCAAAAACCTACCCCCCGTTCCCCCACCTAGCTAATTGTCCGTTCCTTTGTTGCCAGACAATTCCCAATTACATCAAATCATTATCCATTAACGACGTTCCCTTACGTTCCCCTTCCCGTTGATATCATCCAGGTCATGTCAACAAACAAAGCAAATAGACACACACAAAACATATGGACAGAGACACACATACATGAATGTAAAACTCAACACGCACATACAAACAATACACTTATAAGTACTTATCTGTCTCTCGGGACTGAGGAAAGGGAAAGAAGAAGAAAAAAATGCCGCAAAAACGACAGGTCGCTCGCCCAGACATAATACACAACCAAGAAACCGAAGCGATGTACGCTAACGTTCTAATATAGGAGGCCGGTGGAGCTTCGCTCCCGAGCTGATCCGTTTCTGCAATCTCTCCTTTTCCCTTTGCTGCCTATCCTTCAGTGACGAAGAGGATTCATGTGTCGACGACCCTCTCGCAGGTGGAGGACTAGCTTGCTGATTCAACCGCTTCGCTATTTTGTGAGCAACGTAGTTTTTGGCGCTCTGGGATAGCACCGTTGAGAATTGCAACGGTAGCTCACCGCCATTTTGCATCAATAGCTCTGCAAGCGGGAATGTAATAGGTATTGCTGACTGTGTGGTAGATAGTTCCGATTCCGAGTTATTAGAAGCAATCTGATCCGCTGCGGCAAGAGCCAGAATGATAACATTCGTGTTTGTCGAGGTATCAATAACATTCGGGTTTGCTTGGAGTGCTAATGCATGGAGCGCACCAGCTAGATCATTCTTTTTAGCTGAGTCTATCAGCAGTTCATCCGGCGATGCATGGACCGATAATGTTGGAGAAAGCGGAGCAACAAATGATCGTTGCACATATTTGGTAGTTATGAACTTCAAACGAGCTTCCCTCGAAGACTGTATATTCGGTCGTTGTGTTGCATCAGCCTTTGCTTCCCATACGGAATTTGATATCCGATTGCCTATTTGACATAAAAGCTCAACTAGATCTGGCGTAAAAGAAGTCACGTCCAATGTGAGCGACCGAACTTTAGAAATGTGCGTTCCTAGGGATCGGTGAAGCCCGCTACATTCTATGATGATGATCAGTTGGGAGAGTTTCAACCACTGCTATGGATTATTTCGTACCAATACAAAGTACAATCCCCAGGTTTATAGAAACCCATTCTGTCTTGACCTGGCTTCCACAGTCCACGCAACTGCTATTACTGGGGTCCGCTTCCCTGATCATTTGCAGTAGCTTTTCTGGATCCTCTCCAAAGTTGGAACTGTTCCTTCTGATGGTGCCTGGCCGAGCCCCTACAGTTGTTCGCCGGTAGATATTATTGGCGTTATTAGAACTGCTCATTGGATTGGAGCCATGTACAGAGTGATGATGGTGCGGGCTCTTGCCCGTTAACGCAGATTGGATGTTTTTCAGTTGCGCAGGCTCCGGTTCGTTGTTGATTGGCGAAACATCGAAATTCTTAATGGATCCTCCGCTTTCTATAGTACTTTTAACAGCGTTGTTGATAGACGAAATCCAGTTGTTCATGTCTTCTTCTGAGGTTGCTTGATACACTCGCTTGTAATGCGGTGTCACAACTTCGAAACAGAAACGTCTATCCGAATTTCGTGCTTCTCGGACTGAGGCCATCTTAAGATTGATTGGGTCGTTATGTAGACCTAATTTTTGCTTCCAGTTAGAATACTCACACAACTGCCCACCTGCAAGAACAACCCAATATCTAGAACATAGTTAGCATTTGTTTAGCAAATGAAAACAAGAAAGTCGTACTTATGCCATGCTTGTTTGTTTAAGCCTTTCGGGTCCACATGGCTTCCTGGCCTGCTAAGAGCCCACAGCAAACCCTCCTTTCGGCGCTCCGTCTCTTTGTCCACGACCACAGAATTTTCGCCAAGCCCTCGGTATTTGAGTGAGCCGTTTGGTTTTGGAGCCGATGTAGGAGATAATAGGCCGGAGTCAAGGCCACCTTCGCTTCCAGATGACACGGCTCTGACACTACTCGTCCCCATGCCCAAGCGTTCGAAGCCAGTATTGAACCCCAGGATATCGCTGCTAGACGGAGCATTCGAGGGGTTCGGTGTTGCAGGTGGTACAAAGGATGGGACGACCTCAGGTTCTACGTACACCTGACTATTCTTCTCGAGTAATCTTCTTCGTTCTTCCCGTTCCGTCCGCTGCATTTGAAACTCCTTGGCCGTCTCTTTTACTTCATAATCTAAGGCCTCCAATTCGGGCAAGAGCTCTTGAACTTTCTTTGCAGTGTTGAGAAAGCCCCGTGCCTGTGCATCAGCGAATTTGGTGAGTTGTGCCAATACGTCTTGCTCCTTTCTGCCGCCATGAAGGTCTTGCATGAATGTCGAGTAGTCGAACCTTTTCAGTTCGAAGTTCTTCCGTTTGGTCTGGTATTTAGTTTCACTCTCCAGCTTCTTCTTTTCTTTGCTGGGATCGTTGCGAATGCCTAGATACCGACTGACATAGTTGTAATAATCTCGGCTTTCCTCCTCAAAATCCCTTTTTTTCGACTCCGCCTGCTTGAGATCCATATGGTACAGCTTGGTAAGTGGCTCGATGATCAATTTCTGCAGATTCGCTTCGTTCTGCCTCTCAAATAGTAGAATCTCCCGGTATGTTCTCTCGAAATAGTGGTCCAATGCAGGTTGAATGCCAGGTGCATGGCCGGATGTTGATGCATCACGCAAAGACTCCATAAAAGCGGCAAATGCCTCATTGCAAATAATCTGTGACTGGCGTGCCTGCTCAGCTCTTTTCAGAACCTTCTTCATCTTTGTGCGCAGATTGCCTGTCTTTTGTTCCAAACTTTTGATTGTGGCTCTAAACAGTGGTCCATCATCTCCCATCGCGCCTTCCACCGGTCGAGGACAGTTGTCGACTTTTACAGCGGGAATGTTTGTAACTGATGGTTCCAAAGCCGACACATCAAAGTTATCGATGAGCGGGGACGGTAGCTCTCCATCTGTCTGGTCGCTCCCATTCCCACGGTTGTCTGTAGACCGACTTGGACTGTCTCGTAGTTTTTGTGGTGTACTAGATAAATCAGGGCTAATGGCAAGGGACGGAGCCCAAGGGCGCAGGGACCCTGTCCCTATCAGCTTCGTATACCAAGGGAAGTAATGGGCATATAGATTCTCACTTGGAACCCAGAATGAAAATTGCGCTAGTGTCGATAACTTGTGGGCCCGTTGATCATATTCGACAAACTGCGCACAACTGTTGTGAGCTTTCGACACTCGAAGTTCTCCAGGACAAAGGGCATACACTGCAAGTATTTCTCCATCCTATGCCAACCTTATCCTCTAAACCCTGTGGTGGTCGCCACCGCCATTTGTAGTCAAATTGTACTGCATTCGACCCGTCGGTAGAGTAGTCTCCAACTAGGTTGACATTAGGATTCTTGTGAAGATTAGGGTCGGCATGAAACTCTCGAGTAACGAGGTTGTCGATTTCGCGAGTATTAGAAGCAGTAATAAATGTAAGCCCGTTTATGGTCGTGCTGACTGAAGCTGTGCCGGCAGTCTCCTCTTTTCGGCGAATAGTAAAGGTAAAAATAAGGTTAAGCTCGTCCTCGGTCGGTAGCTTGAGAAGCAACGGTGTCGAAGAGTTTGGATCTGGGTCCTGCGTTGCTTGTCAGAGATATTCCCCGCCCTGGAAAACAGAGGTTCGCCTACTTGTACAAACTCCACCAACCCCTCGTCGCCAGGCTCTTTCCGGGCTATCATCTTAGTGCAGGGAAAAGCATTTGGCGAAACGCGTAGTAAGACCCGGCCATGAGCGTTCGTCACTTGGATAGATGCAATTGACACTGCGAGACATCAGCTTGGCTATGCGAGACGGCAATCCGGACTTGTTCCGGAGCACCAGCAGAGGCGGTGGGCTAGAATCCGGGGTGTGCATACGCCTCCACTGATCGCGCAGGTACATGTATGCGCCATCCTCCAGTCTCCCACTGACGTTGCCCATGGCTGGATGGATGTGATGAACAGGTTCCACTTAGTTCTCAGTCCTCAGTCCTCGCTGCGGACGAGTAGGTGCGAGTGCTGAGAGTCTGTTGGTAATTAACTACGGCAGGGATGTCGGTAGACGAGAATAGGTATTGTCAACTTCAAGACATGTGGCGCGCCAAACACGGACGAATTTTGGATTATGAGTATCGGAATTAGTACTAGTATTAGTGTCCGTATTGGCAGGTTATATAGCCTATCGAAGAGAGAGAGATGTAAGTAGTGTGAGGTGGCAGCGCAAGGAGAGTCGAAATGTATGTGATGAGGGAGAAAGAGAGGAAAGGAGGAGTGGTGGGGTGGGAGGGAGAGGAGGGGGCGGTTGCGGTTGGAAGTGATCAGTGTCACTTGAGCAAGTTAGGACTTAGCCGCCCACACCCCGCTTCCGCTTTCACCACCATATCCATATCCAAATCCAAATCCAAAGCAACAAACCTCCCTCTCCACCACATCAATCTCACAACTCTATTAAGCATGGTAAGTTTCCACTCAAGGCAACTCTTCTCGTAACCAAGAGTTGAGTTCAGCTTTGGCGTAGGCACAAATCGACCAAAACACAGGCCTTCCCGAAGGCTGGGTAGTCAAGTACAGCAAGTCGAAATCACTGCCCTACTACTTTAATGTCAACACATCACAGTCCCAGTGGCAACCGCCGAACGACGCGGATCAAGGTCTCTTGGAGCGGTACATGGCAGCAAACTACCCTGCGTTGGGTCCGTTGTCGTCGGATGGTGAGGCTGCAAAACCACACGGCAAGATCCGGTGCGCCCATCTCCTGGTAAAGCATAATGAGAGCAGGCGAGCGAGTTCCTGGAAGCAGGTGAGGTTGAACGGATATCGTACACAGGTGAAGGAAGAAAGGGAGGGCTGACTTTTGTAGGCAGAGATTACGAGGACCAAGGAGGAGGCAAAGAGCATTATTCTCGGGTACCATGCGAGGATTACGGCGGGAGAGTTGACCTTAGGGGGCCTAGCGCTCAGCGAGAGTGACTGCAGCAGTGCAAAGAAGATGGGCGATCTGTAAGTTCACAGGCTCTCATTTTCGCTCTGTCTGTTGTAGGTTGACCTTGTTATTGTTCTAGTGGTTGGTTTGGCAGAGGCGAGATGCAGAAGGAGTTTGAGGATGCTGCCTTTGCATTACAGCCTGGCGAAATGTCTCATCTCGTTGAAACTGCTTCCGGTATTCACTTGATAGAAAGGTCATATTTTCTGTTTGCTGGCGAAGAGCACAGTTGATGATTAGTACAGGTTGGAGTAATGGCCTTCGTCATCGAAACACGACTAAGTTATCACTGGTGATCGGACGGACACGTTCGACGAGATTAGGCCAACATTATATAGACCTACCGTACGCTCTGCTTTCGTGGAGAAATCACCTATCTTACCGCTCGTTTTGCTCTGGCGAAAGTATACTGTGGTATGGAATGGATAAATGTAACGGACAGCCGAATGATGTGATGAGCGTCACATAGTCACCTAGTTCCGGAATTTGAAGACTCCCTCTATGCTAACCTGTAAATTAGCCGCCTTCCTGGAGAACGGGCTCTATTTAATTTCGTTCTCAAGTTCTCAAGTTTATATAATATGGCTGAGGTCTGACATGTCAAACACCCACGATGGCATTGGATTGTGTAGGTCCATCGACTTTCGCTGTTGAGCAGTATTCCTGCCACCTCTCATCCTTTCGGCCCATTTCCCGGTAATGGTAGACCTTATGGAGCAGGCGGCCTTCAAACTTATAACTCGGAGCTGTTTGTGGGGCTACCAAGTCGTAAGCCAAATCCAGAGAACAGAAACCTTGTATCCTCTGCGCTTGCTCTCGTAAACCAAACTTTACCTAACGTAAAAGTGAAAGTCTGAGCACGAGAACACTCCACGCTCGTATTTAAATTGCCTACCTCGCACAAAGTCTTCGCCATCGATCAGATACTCAATTATTCCCTAACGACACTCCAGACCTGGGACGCCAGCCAATTCATGATTGGTTTCTTGCTATTCACCCATCAGCTGGTCGGTGCGGTCGTCGCCAGGAAGCTGCCTTTGAATAGACTGATTAAGTCCAGGGTCAAAAAAGTTCGAGTATGTACCTGTAGATATCTTCTACCCTGAAAAAATGCGGGTATTTTTAAGCACATACGACTACCTAGCTAGTGCTAGGTGGATATTTCCTTCGAAGTTTTATCTTGCTGCTTCGGTCCTCAAGCTTGAAGACTAGTATCGAGATTTCAAACGAAATAATCGAGGAAACTCCATCGAGTCAAGTCTTGATAGTAAATAGTGTAAATTCGGAATGGAAGGTGACCAAAATGATGAGCTTATGGATACTGGTTTCCCCGGGCCTTTTAACTTAGAGGCCGAATGAGTTTATCGGTGTGTGATATCATTATGATCGTCTCGTATCACTACCCCCTCCAAAAGCGCCGGCGGAATGGGCGTTGAATTGCCATTTGTTCGATGGGCTTTGGGTGGGATGAAGTCCACCAGTGGCAAGCTTCGTACCAAGTCGTCGTCACGATGTTCATTATCGGCCGGGACATCTTGCGAGCAGAAGAAAGTTTCTTGATCTCTGCTTGGATGAACAATTGTACGGTAACAAGGAATATTAACACCGCTCGGATTTATTGGAGGCTGGTAACGACTTCGTTGGTACGGTACGTGTCGGGGTTTCAGAAATCCGTTGCCATGGACTCGATGCCGGGGATGAATATCCTTTGAGGAATTGATCAAGTAGCTAAGTCGGCGCTTAGCTTAGAGCAGATCTCCGCAAAACTCTACATCCTCAAACTTAAGCGGATTGGTACCGAAATACCTAAATCTTATAGAAAACCCAACCCAGCTTTACAGTCATAACCGACGTTTCCCCCCATGCAGTCCGTCACGACAGTGCGCTACCTTCTCCGCGTGCCATTCCTTGAGCATCGGCGACTCTTCAACTAGAACGGACTAGGTTCAGTCCTGCAATCTACATAGATAGCCTGGACAACGCGCTGCGTGCAAAGAAAGTGGCAGGTCATTGCATTAGCCGTCGGCTCGTCTTGGTGATGACGTCAACATTTATTAGCAGCAAGTGTCTTCGAGCTCGTTGGCAGCATTCCGTCGTTCATCTAGGTCTATAGTAGCTTTATTACGTATCCTCAAGACCATTTTGATAGACATGCTGGGGATTTACAATGTTAGAGATAGGTATGTCTTGAGATTGGAGGCGGTGGGCCACACCATCCTTCAGTTAAGAATCTTGTTCTTGACCAAGTCTTACCAGAACCCGTAGGTGGAGAAAGGGCGGAGCCCACGCATTGAACCAATTCCGCCTACTTATTATTAGCCGCGCAATAATATCCACAAAATATCCGGTTCTTAGGAATCCAGTACCAGTGATATCCGGTGTTCGGAGAGCTAATCCGGACAATTGCCAAGACGCTGCTTCATCCACCGTGTACTTAGTACCTTGACTAGGTATCACAGCAAAGCCGTTAAATGTTACTTGCCTACAACAGTAACATAGCCGTAACTGGTAAGCAGATGCTTGTGATCGACTTCTCCCGGAAACTGCCTTTACATGGTAGGCTGTGACGATCGACATTACCAGCTAAAGCCGACCAAGCCGACCAAAAATGGATGTCGTGGGGTGTTGTTTATGGTGCCTTTTGTCAACGATTCGTTTAGAAGCGTGGAGACACTCGGCCGGTGTGTCTGTGTCTGTTAGGCTGCGAGGCATGGTATCAGGAAGACAAGCGAGGAAGTTGAGCAGCGGAAGTGTAACGGTGATCTGTCGGATAGAAATTCATGGTGCTTGATAGGTACTGCAACATTGGTACCACCAATCACATTCATCGACACTGCATGTTCGGATTGCGTGTTGCTGCTAAAGATAGAACGGACAAGCGGTCAGTGGCAGCTTGACGTCTCAAAGTAGTCGGAAGTGCAAGTTTAGTGCTGAAGAAAACTATGGGCGCAAAGAGACATTAGAGTCTCGAACCTCTACTAACCTAGCGGATGTGCGGTGTGGAGCGAATCCATTCCTCGACTGGCGTAGCTTGGGCAGGAACTGCAACCCAGACCCAGTTACGATCCTTGCCCGGGTATTGCCATGTCCCGCCCATGCAGATACATTCTGACCGCAAGAGCAATCGGAGAGGCGTTTCTTACCTTTTCGAACACACGGGATGGATTTCTTTCCTCACCAGTGCCACCAACCGCTCGCTTTTTCGTTTCTTGGTCACTGGAATAAATACCCACTGTCCCTCCCACCATAACTCTTTCCTCGTCCACACTCGCTGTTTGAAGAAACCCTCCCATCGTTCGTCAGTTTTTACGCTCGTTCTCCGCGTCCTTCAACAAGTCCTCCGCTCTCCAAACCAGAAAATCCAATCAATCCAATCAAGATGCAGTTCAAGCTTGTCTCCCTCGCCCTCGCCGCCCTTGTGGCCTCTGCTGCTGCTCAGAATACTACCAACAGGTAAAAACGCAGTACCAAATATCAACTCTCTTACTAACATTTGATGCCAGCACCAACGGCACCAGCCCGTCTCCTGTTCCCACCGCTAGCCCTGACTCTAGTGCTTTCCAGAACGCCGTCTCTGGCGGTCTCTTGGGTGCTGTCATTGCCGGAGGTCTTGCTCTGGTATGTTACAATTGTCTTTCGATCACCTTCCGAGATTAGTTTAATAATAATTGTTCGTTCTTTAGGTCTTGTAAATTAAACACCATTGAATTTACTCTGTCTGGGTTAGTTGCATGATAACCTTCGGTTTTGGCGATACGGGGCGTCTTTGTTCATGATCATGACGGTTGGGAGGGTTTTTCTTTCTGCTTTGGATATCTGGTGCCTCTTGTTATTGTGGTGCTAGAAACCGGCTTTCTCTTGCTTTTACTTGGGCGTAATGTGAATATGTGGAGGTGGTGTATAGTGCCCACTATTACGGTAGAAAATAGAAGCCTTAATTTTCCCAAAAGAATCAACGTTCTGGTTACCTTCTCTGTCTTCGTCTTCGAGATACCCATGGTATCGTTGGCTTGAGTGTTTTGTTAAGCCCAAGGTCCTACGAGTTCGCCTATCGAGCTCAATTTCACTGATGGAAGTGGATGCCCTTAAGACCAAATGTCGTAACCCAATCAACTTTAGTTTGAGTTCGGGCTTTGAATTGTTGTCAATAAAGTCAAAAACATAGCACAGCTTTGATTATCAGTAAACAAACAGTTGGGTTGTCGTTGAGGTTGAGTTGCAGCTTCATCCATGTATACTGGGTGGTTCTTGCTGCAAGCGTACATTTTGTCATTCCACATAGAACACCTGTCGTCCCCTAAACCATCATTTTAGGGAACGCATCAGCCTCCCCCCTTCAACGACCCTTTCGTCCTGCCCACCATTTTATCCAACATTCACTCCCCTACCTTTTTGCCATTACGCTACCTTCTTGCCATTACGATATTTTACAACTTTTGCGCTTTTGGAGCCTCATACTTTCTGTTTCTTCGCTCAGTCGATCTTAGCAACAGCAGCATAATCATCATCACCAACATCCTTTTCGCTCTTGCGGACAGGCCTACAGGTTAACCACGATGGCGCCTTTACCAATCTCCTTTACTGAGCTTCTATCAGTATGTTCTTGTACATGGCAGGCTTCAACAGGAATGGATACTGATGCTGTTGTGTGTGTCTCATAGCTCCCACAGCTAGAAATCGCGGTATGCAGTCTCTCCATTACGTTTTCTAGCTTATCCTAATCAACTCGAAGTCAAGTTCCATAGGATTTAATACAACGGTGAGTGCCTGATATTCCTGGTTGTGGCGCCAGTGCTAAGATACCGTAGACACTAGAAAGCGATCGATACATCTGTGTGAGGGAGAAAAGCGATGAAGCTGCATCTGCTCAGGTCGTGATAATCGATCTGCACAATGGCAATAATCTTACACGGCGAACCATCAAAGCTGACAGCGCCATCATGCACTGGAGTAGGAACATTATAGCGCTCAAGGCCCAACGCACATTGCAAATCTTCAACTTAGATGCTAAAGAGAAGCTGAAGTCCTATGCAATGCCCGAGGATGTTGTGTTCTGGAAATGGATCAGCGAGAGAGCTCTGGGCCTTATTACTGAATCAAACGTATTTCACTGGGATATTTTGGATCCTTCCCAGACTGCCCCAGTCAAAGTTTTCGACAGGCACGTAAATCTTCAGGTCGGTTGTCTTTAATAAACAATTGGTTCTAAGGTTCGAGTTTAACAATTCTAACAGGGAAGTCAAATAATCAATTATCGTGTTAATTCGGATGAGAAGTGGATGGTCGTAGTTGGAATTTCGCAACAACAAGGGCGAGTCGTGGGTAACATGCAGCTCTACTCGAAGGACAGAAGCATCAGTCAAGCGATTGAAGGACACGCAGCCGCGTTCGCAGAGATTCGTTTGGAAGGTGCCCCCAGTCCCACGAAATTGTTCACGTTCTCTGTTCGCACACAACAGGGAGCCAAACTGCACGTCGTTGAGGTGGACCATTCTGCAGGTAACCCAGTATTCCAGAAAAAAACCGTAGATGTCTATTTCCCTGCAGAGGCAGTCAACGATTTTCCCGTTGCGATGCAAGTCTCGCAGAGATTTTCAGTCATATACCTGGTCACCAAGTATGGATTCATCCATCTATATGACTTAGAGACTGGAACTTGCATCTTCATGAATCGGATCTCAAGTGAAACCATTTTCACAACTACGCGCCATGATGCAACATCCGGTATCATTGCTGTCAACAGGAAGGGACAGGTTCTCTCTGTTAGTGTGGATGAGAACCAGATAATCCCATACCTCCTTCAGAATCCCGCCAACTCTCAACTCGCTATCAATCTTGCCTCCCGTGCCGGGCTTGCTGGTGCCGACGACCTTTATCAACAGCAGTTCAATCAATTAATGTCCCAGAGTAACTACGTGGAGGCGGCCAAGGTAGCAGCAAACTCTCCTCGCGGTTTCCTTCGCACACCACAGACTATCGAGAAATTCAAGGCCGTCCCAGCACCCCCTGGTCAACTTTCCGTTATTCTTCAGTATTTCGGTATGCTTCTGGACAAGACGACGCTTAACAGACACGAAACTATTGAGTTGGTCAAACCCGTGTTGGCCCAAAATAGGAAGCATCTTTTGGAGAAGTGGTTGAAGGAAAACAAGTTGGAGTGCACCGAAGAGCTTGGGGATATAGTACGTTCTCATGACATGAATATGGCGCTAGGCATATACCTGCGGGCAAATGCCCCTCAGAAAGTTGTTGCCTCATTTGCGGAAACCGGACAATTTGATAAGATCCTCCCATATGCCCAGAAGGTTGGATACAGCCCAGACTACACGAGCCTTTTACAGCACATTGTGCGAATCAATCCTGAGAAGGGAACAGAGTTTGCCACCCAGCTTGCTAGTCACGAGGGCGGTGCTTTGGTTGATATCGATCGTGTTGTCGATGTGTTCCTTTCCCAGAGCATGATTCAACAAGCAACTGCTTTTTTGCTCACTGCTCTAGAAGGCAATAAACCTGAACATGCAGTTCAGCAAACACGCCTGTTGGAGATGAATCTCCTGAACGCCCCTCAAGTGGCAGCCGCAATTCTTGGTAACAATATGTTTTCCTACTACGACAAGGCCAAAGTCGCCCAGTTGTGTGAGAATGCCGGGCTGTTCCAACAGGTTGGTCACTTTTCCATCCCTACCCTGGTATATTCTGACTCTTGTAGGCCCTTGATCATTACGAAGACCCTGCTGCTATCAAACGAGTTCTGTGCAATAATGCAGCCGCTTTGAGCGCCGAGTTCGTAATCCAGTACTTCGGGCGAATGTCTGTTGAGGATTCACTGGATTGTCTGCGTGAGATGCTACGTGTCAATATACGTCAGAACCTCCAGGTTGTCATTCAGATCGCTACCAAGTATTCGGATCTCCTGGGACCTCACCGCCTGATCGAGTTATTCGAATCCTTCAAGACTTTCGAAGGTCTGTTTTACTACCTAGGAACCGTTGTCAATTTGTCCGAAGACGGCGATGTGGTGTTTAAATACCTCCAAGCAGCTACGAGGATGGGAAAATTGTCAGAAGTGGAACGAATCTGTCGCGATAACAACTATTACAATCCGGAGAAAGTCAAAAACTTCCTCAAAGAAGCTCAATTGACAGAACAACTGCCGTTGATTGTAGTGTGTGACCGCTTCAACTTCATCCACGATTTAGTCCTTTATCTCTACCGCAACCAGCAGTTCAAATCGATTGAAGTATACGTTCAACGAGTCAACCCAGCAAGGACACCTGCTGTTATTGGCGGTCTTCTAGATGTTGATTGTGAAGAGTCAATTATCAAAGGATTGTTGCAATCAGTCAATAGTGCTGCAGTTCCTGTCGAAGAACTTGTCGCCGAGGTAGAAAAGAGAAATCGGCTCAAGATGCTATTACCCTTTTTGGAAAGCATGCTTCAGGCTGGGAACGAGCAACCTGCAGTATATAATGCTCTGGCAAAGATCTACATCGACAGTAACAACAACCCCGAAAAGTTTCTCAAGGAAAACGACAAATATGACTCCGCTATTGTGGGCAAATACTGTGAGAAGAGGGACCCATACCTGGCGTTCATCGCATATGAAAAGGGGCAGAATGACCTTGAGCTGGTAAAGATCACCAATGAGAACTCGATGTTCAAGCATCAGGCTCGATATCTCGTTGCAAGGCGTGATCCCGAGCTCTGGACCTTTGTACTGAGTCCAAACAATATGCATCGCCGACCCCTAGTTGATCAAGTCGTTGCAACCGCTGTGCCGGAGTCGACCGACCCCGAAGATGTTTCAACAGCAGTGCAGTCATTCCTGCAGAATGACCTGCCCACAGAGCTCATTGAACTGCTTGAGAAGATTATTCTTGAGCCTTCACCGTTCAGCGACAATAACAACCTTCAGAATTTGCTTATCCTTACCGCGGTCAAGGCCGACAAGGCTCGTGTGATGGATTACATCAACCGGCTTTCCAACTATGACGGACCCGATATTGCTAACATCTGTATCGAGAATGGTCTTTTCGAGGAAGCCCTCGAAGTTTACAAGAAGAGCAACTCCCATAGTGAAGCGATCAATGTTCTCATTGAACATATCGTTAGCATTGACCGTGCCTACGCTTATGCAGACCGTGTCGACCTACCCGAAGTATGGAGCCGCCTCGGTAAAGCTCAAATTGATGGTCTTCGCATTACCGATGGTATCGAGTCGTATATTCGTGCTGGAGATCCGAGCAACTATGGAGAGGTGATCGAGATGTCTACTCGGGCCGGTAAAAATGACGAACTTATCAAATACCTCCAAATGTGCCGCCGGACTTTGCGGGAGCCACCTATTGACAGTGCCTTGGCATTGTGCCTCGCCCGTGTAAATAAACTACACGAACTGGAAGACTTCTTAAATGCTGCAAACGTTGCCAACATCGAGGAGTGTGGTGATACAGCCTATGAAGAAGGACTTCACCAGGCAGCCAAGATTTTCTACACTAGTATCTCTAACTGGGCCAAACTTGCCACCACTCTCGTCTTTTTGGAGGAATACCAAAATGCAGTTGAATGCGCCAGAAAAGCCAACAGCACCAAGGTATGGAAGCAGGTCCATGAAGCCTGCGTGGGGAAAAAGGAATTCCGTCTTTCACAGATTTGTGGTCTGAACCTGATCGTCCATGCCGAAGAGCTGCACGACGTCGTCAAGCAGTATGAGCGAAATGGCTATTTTGACGAACTGATTAGTTTGTTGGAAAATGGTCTTGGTCTTGAGCGGGCACATATGGGAATGTTCACAGAGCTCGGCATTGCGCTCACCAAATACCATCCTGATCGAGTCATGGAACATCTCAAATTGTTCTGGAGTCGGATCAATATCCCAAAGATGATTCGTGCCTGCGAGCAAGCACATTTGTGGCCGGAGCTTATCTTCTTGTATTGCCACTACGACGAATGGGATAATGCTGCGCTTGCCATGATGGAGCGAGCGGCAGATGCTTGGGAACATCAATCCTTCAAGGACATCATTGTGAAGGTTGCCAATCTGGAGATTTACTATCGTGCTCTGAATTTCTATCTCCAAGAACAGCCTCGTCTACTCACGGATCTATTGTCGGTACTCGCACCACGTATTGATGTTGCCAGGTAAGACGGGTAGGATGATTACAGTTCCGGTATTTGGTGGCTAATTTGTAGTAGGGTTGTTCGCATGTTCGAGAATTCAGACAACATTCCGTTAATAAAGCCTTTCTTGCTCAGTGTGCAATCGCAAAATAATAAAGTCGTCAACAATGCGATCAATGATCTGTTGATTGAAGAGGAAGACTATAAAACTCTACGAGACTCAGTCGAGAATTATGACAACTATGACCCTGTCGAGCTTGCACAGAGACTTGAACAACACGAGTATTTCACCTATCCAATAACAGGATGCGTGTCCATATACTGACAGTTCGATCTTAAAGGCTGGTCTTCTTCCGACAAGTTGCAGCAAACATCTACCGGAAACACAAGCGATGGAACCAATCAATTGCCTTGTCCAAGCAAGATAGGCTTTTCAAAGATGCCATTGAAACTGCCGCAGTGTCTGCTCGAGAAGAAGTGGTAGATGAGCTTTTACGATATGTAAGTATTCGTTTAGCCGATCCGGATATATATACTAAATGGGATTTAGTTCGTCGACATTGGAAACCGGGAGTGTTACGCTGCAATGCTTTATGCCTGTTACGACCTAATTCCCGTCCACGCTGTCATGGAAATTTCCTGGCGTTATGGGCTCACGGACTATGCAATGGTTTGTTTTCGTGCGAATATTGTGGAACTCTTACTGACTTGATAATGCAGCCATTTATGATCAATGTCATGCGGGAACAATCCATGAAAATCTTCACTCTTGAGAAGGATAATGAAGAGCGTAAAGCAAAAGAGGCATCGCAACAGAAGATTGAGGATAACACTCCAATCTTGGGCAACGGGCCTTTGATGATTACGGCTGGCCCTGGAGGTGCTCAGCCCTATGGGAATGGACTGGCCCCACAACCGGCGGGGTTCATGAGTTTCTAAGGGCGATTATATGTGATGCTTATGTGTGAGCACAGAGGTCGGGGACCTCGTAGACATGTTCTAGTGGAGATGCATCGGGCATCTTTTTCTAAAAAGATGGGGCGGTTTGTTCGGCCTGCAGGGTGTTTTTTTTTTAGTTCAGTTGGTCCCATGTAACCGTTACTCTGTAGTCATGATTCTTTTCGAGCTTGTAGTTCTAGGTATGGTGGGGGATTCTGGCAGTTTTTCATGATTTATTGCTCGTTATAGTTATGCCCTTTTCTTATGCTTGCTTAAAATGAATATTCATGAGTTGGGTTTGGGTTTAAGTTCTTATCATCTTGCCAATTGAGATGACTTAATGGATAGATGCATAAGCGGGATCTGCGTAATGATGTATTGTGGTGAAGCTTTTTGCTTTTTTTTTGCAGATAAACAGCCGTCGTTGGTCATTGGAAGATATCTGAATGAGATGCACTACGGCGGGGAAACTCTGCAGACGTACATGATACTTATGCAAAACGTGGTTCGTTTGTTCTGGTTGTCGGCGTCCTCACTTCTCTCTTCCCTCCTGCTGCTCGAAACTATCCCACCTCATCCACATCTGCATCTGCATCTGCGCTCCCTGGTAAAAGTTAGTCGGCTATTCATATTGCCCAGAATCAGAATTTTTTATATGGTTCCCGAGGTCCACGTGCGCGGGGATACGGTGGCTATCGTCCGCAACTCAGGCACCCAGACAGGGCGGCGTGCTGTTTCTTGCTGCTGGAAGACAGAAAAAGAGCTGCTCCTGCAGATGATTTTCCGTGTGGGAGGGGGCGGTCTGAGGTCTGTCTGATAAGAGCGTGGGCTACTACGTTGTACCTAAACACTTGTTGCACTTAGCTCCCTGTTTATGCACTATACCCCTCCAACGTCAAAGTGCCCCTCCTCTGCCCCTCCTACCGCGGAGCCAACCCGCCCACCAAGCCCAACCGCCTTAATCACCATCTTCTCTACTTTATTCTTAATTATAAATTCCCCCCCGTCAGTCGTCCCAGTCTCCCCTAGTAACCATTGTCTTTGGATATTTCCCTGCTCCGCCGCTGCGCCCCCACTAAAACAAGCCGCGAGACTATTAGCTTCACACCGGCTACCGGTGTCGACCTTCTACCGGCTGAGCCGCTCTCTTCTTTTATATCCCCAGTGCGAACTTCAAACAGTTGAACAAGACCCACCACTATGTCTACTGAATACAATGAAGTGTTTGAGGATGCGGTCGACTCTTCTACCGTCCGGACTATCCACCGAGTCCGGGCAAACTCCACCATCATGCACCTAAACAAGATCATGGGTAATTAAAACCTCCAAATTACATTGAAATGGAAAATTGACATGTGACTCATATTTGTTGCATTGCTACAGTTGCGAATCGTGGAGAAATTCGTGAGTATTCTCTTTTCCATCGTCTGTGGAAAACTTGAGAGCTTCCTGTTAACAATTTATTCTTAGCTATCCGGGTACTTACCATATTCTGAGAGTTATTGAGTTATTTGGTGCCTTTGCTGACACCAGGTGATCTATCAGATTTTTAGAACGGTAGGTATTCCCCTGTCTGTAATGTGAAGATCAGAAGATTTAATTGGGTTGATAGGCACACGAACTCTCGCTACAGACCGTAGCAATCTACAGTCATGAGGATCGGCTCAGCATGCATCGTCAAAGTGCGTCTCGGGTTCCATTGGGACCTCTATGATCAACAACCAACTAACTAGTGTAAATCTAGAGGCGGATGAGGCTTACGAAATTGGCAAGCGTGGCCAGTACACACCTGTTCAAGCATATCTTGCAATTGACGAGATTGTCAAGATTGCGGTGGAGCACAATGTTAACATGATCCATCCTGGTGAGTAACGCTACTCGGGTTTCATGACATTATACTGACCCTAAATCTGCTAGGTTACGGTTTCCTCTCAGAGAACGCCGAATTCGCTCGGAAGGTCGAAGCAAATGGAATGGTATTCATTGGACCTACGCCTGAAGTCATTGATGGCCTTGGAGACAAAGTCTCGGCCCGTACGCTAGCTACTAAGGAAAATGTGCCAGTAGTGCCTGGTACAGAGGGTCCTGTCGGCAAACTGAGTGAAGCTGAAGATTTCGTAAAGCAATATGGCTACCCAGTCATCATCAAGGCTGCATTCGGAGGTGGTGGGCGTGGTATGAGAGTTGTGAGGGAAGGCGACAGCCTTCAGGATGCGTTCAACAGAGCTACATCTGAGTATGCAGTTCCAGCTCCCGAGAAGCCAATTGATTTGCTTACGCTTCATATAGGGCCCTGTCGGCGTTTGGAAACGGTACCGTGTTCATCGAGCGTTTCCTCGACCGACCCAAACATATCGAAGTTCAGCTGCTTGGTGATAATCACGGAAACGTAGTGCATTTGTACGAGCGTGACTGCTCTGTCCAGCGAAGACATCAGAAGGTCGTTGAAATTGCACCTGCAAAGGATTTGCCCGATCATGTCAGGCAGGGAATTCTGAACGACGCCGTGCGACTAGCCAAGTCAGTGAGATACCGCAACGCAGGTACCGCTGAATTTTTGGTGGATCAACAGAACAGATATTACTTCATCGAAATCAACCCTAGAATTCAAGTCGAGCACACTATCACGGAGGAGATCACGGGAATCGATATTGTTGCGGCACAGATCCAGATTGCCGCCGGTGCCACCTTAGAGCAGCTTGGACTTACCCAGGACCGTATCTCCACCCGTGGATATGCAATTCAGTGTCGTATCACCACTGAGGATCCCAGTAAGGCCTTCCAGCCTGATACCGGTAAGATTGAGGTCTACCGATCAGCCGGTGGTAATGGTGTCCGTCTTGATGGTGGAAACGGGTTCGCTGGTGCGATCATTACCCCTCACTATGATTCCATGTTGGTCAAGTGTACTTGCCATGGTTCCACATATGAGATTGCCCGCCGAAAGATTCTCCGAGCGCTCGTGGAGTTCAGAATCCGTGGAGTTAAGACCAACATTCCCTTCTTGGCTTCGTTGCTCACCCATGAAACATTTATCTCTGGAAACTGCTGGACTACTTTTATCGATGATACGCAAGTCTCCGGCTCTAAGTTTAATACAGTGCTTGCAATGCTAATATAACATAATAGGCCTTCCCTTTTCTCGTTGATGAAGTCTCAGAACCGCGCCCAGAAGCTTCTAGCTTATCTTGGAGACGTTGCTGTCAACGGCAGCAGTATTAAGGGGCAGATTGGAGAACCAAAATTCAAGGGCAATATTGTGTTCCCCGACTTGTACGACGCGGAGGGCAAGCTCATTGATGTTTCTACTCCTTGTCAAATTGGATGGAGAAACACCTTAGTCAAGGAGGGACCTGAAGCGTTTGCAAAGGCTATCCGCAAGAACAAGGGTACTCTTCTGATGGATACCACATGGCGTGACGCCCACCAGTCTCTCTTAGCCACCAGAGTTCGTACGATTGATTTAGTTGCCATCGCGAAACACACAAGCCATGCATACTCCAATGCCTATGCTCTGGAATGTTGGGGAGGAGCTACATTCGATGTGGCTATGAGATTTTTGTATGAAGACCCCTGGGACAGATTGGTAAGTCCTTGAAGCGAGCGAGGAAGTCAGTTGAACAAATTTGTTGACCATAAGCAGAGGAAATTGAGGAAGCTCGTGCCCAATATCCCTTTCCAGATGTTGCTGCGGGGTGCCAACGGAGTTGCCTACTCTTCGCTTCCAGACAATGCCATTGATCATTTCGTCGAGCAGGCAAAGAAGAACGGAGTCGACATTTTCCGTGTCTTCGATGCCCTCAACGATCTTGAGCAGCTTGAGGTTGGTATAAAGGCAGTTAAGAAGGCTGGTGGAGTAGTAGAAGCAACGATCTGCTATAGTGGAGACATGCTGAACCCCAAGAAGAAGTACAACCTTCAGTACTACCTGGATTTGGCCGACAAAGTGGTCGCAATGGGCACACACATTCTTGGTATCAAGGATATGGCCGGTGTTTTGCGGCCAAAGGCAGCAACTCAGTTGATCGGAGGTATCCGTGCTAAATACCCAGATCTCCCCATCCACGTCCACACTCACGACTCTGCCGGTACCGGTGTTGCCTCTATGGCTGCCTGTGCGCATGCCGGTGCAGATGCAGTTGACACGGCTACCGACAGCTTGTCCGGTATGACTTCACAACCTAGCGTTGGTGCCGTTATCGCCTCTCTCGAGGGATCTGACTGTGATCCTTCCCTTAACATCGACCATGTCCGTGCCATTGACACTTACTGGGCACAGCTTCGCCTCATGTACTCTTGCTTCGAAGCGGGCTTGACTGGACCTGATCCAGAAGTCTATGTTCACGAGATTCCCGGAGGACAGCTGACCAACCTTATCTTCCAGGCGAGCCAGCTGGGATTAGGACAACAGTGGCAGGAAACCAAGAAGGCTTATACTCAGGCTAACTACCTTCTTGGCGACATTGTTAAAGTCACTCCTACATCAAAGGTTGTGGGAGATCTTGCCCAGTTCATGGTCTCTAACAAGCTCACTCCTGAGCAAGTCATTGAGAAGGCCGAATCCCTTGACTTCCCTGGCTCTGTCCTAGATTTCTTTGAGGGTTTGATGGGACAACCATACGGCGGATTCCCTGAACCTCTCAGGACCAAAGTGCTCCGCGATACCCGAAAGAAACTGACTGAGCGACCTGGCAAATCTTTGCCCCCCATCGATCTTGCTAAGGTTAAGACTGATATCGAGGCCAAACATGGCTTTGCTTCCGAATGCGATGTCGCCAGTTACACCATGTATCCCAAGGTGTTCAACGATTATCGTGAGTTCTGTAGCAAGTACGGTGACTTGAGCGTTCTTCCCACCAAGTACTTCCTTGCTCGACCAGATATTGGAGAGGAATTCAGTGTTGAGATTGAGAAGGGCAAGATCTTGATCTTGAGATTATTGGCTGTTGGACCCCTGTCAGAGCAGACGGGTCTAAGGGAGGTCTTCTTTGAGATGAATGGAGAGGTTAGACAGGTTACTGTCACCGACAGGCATGCTGGTATGTTTTACCCGACACCAATGAGACACGATCACTAACGAATTGTATAGCCGTCGACAACTTGAGCAGGCCCAAGGCAGACCCCAATGAGCCTAGTCACGTCGGTGCTCCTATGTCAGGTGTTGTGGTCGAAGTCCGTGTCAAGAACGATACGGAAGTCAAGAAGGGTGACCCAATTGCAGTTCTCAGTGCAATGAAGATGGTAAACTACATTAATTAACTTAACACATAGAATTCTATTGCTAACACATATTCAGGAAATGGTTATCAGTGCTCCTCACTCAGGCAAGGTGCACGACCTTGTGGTCAAGGAGGGTGACTCTGTTGATGGACAGGACTTGGTTTGCAAAATTCACAAAGCTTAATAGAATGCGGCAAAATGCCTCGTAGACAGGTTGGACAATGGATTTTCTGGTTTGGGTCTTTTTTGTCTACTATAGTTATGGTTTATTGCTGTTTTCATACTCTACAAGTCTTGGTTTTCGGTGAAATTGGTGAATTACTTGATGTGAAATATTATGTCGTACACACACGGGCTAAATGCTGGTGGGGTATTTTAGGTAGGTGGGGTAAACATCCCACTTCGCGGCCGACAATTACAGTTGCACCACACGCCACTATCATGTTTGCAACAGAAATGGGTGATCCAATTGCGTCTTGCAGAATTCTCTGCGCCTTATCAGAAACATCCATCTCCGACATCTCGGCCATCTCGGTACGGTTAGGTTCAGCACGAGCCCAAACATCCTAAGTCGCTCATCTTACGTATTTGTATGAACCGTGCCCCTCACTACGCCTTTGCTCTTCTGCCCCTCCTCTACCATTCGGACTACTTCTCATAGTTATTCCCTATCCATTCCGTCATCCCGCCATTCCGCAATCTCGCCGACTTGTCCTCCTCCAGAAACATTAGAACGTGCTTCTGGTTCTAGCTCGCCGTTGACCCACCCATTACTGCTACCTAGTGGTTAGTCGCCGTTCCCTTAAATTCTGAACCTTCTCTCCTCTGCGCCTGGACTCTCTTTCTTGTTTATACCCCAACACAAACACCAGATCAACCAAAATGGCCATCACCAAGATTCACGCACGTTCTGTCTACGACTCTCGCGGTAAGTTGACCCCGCTGTAGCTACGCAATTGAAGTAGCAGTGGAGTTGACTGGAATGATATTGATATGATGTCGGCTGTATTTAGGTAACCCCACCGTCGAGGTTGATGTTGTCACTGAAACCGGCCTTCACCGTGCCATCGTTCCATCTGGCGCCTCTACTGGTAATTCTACACGTCCTGTGCTACGCAGCGAACTTGCACTCACTACGTACAGGTCAGCACGAGGCCGTTGAGCTCCGTGACGGTGATAAGACCAAATGGGGTGGAAAGGGTGTCCTCAAGGCCGTTGAGAACGTCAACATTGTCATTGCTCCCGCTGTGGTCCAGGAGAACCTCGACGTCAAGGACCAGGCCGCCGTTGATGCGTTTTTGAACAGCCTTGACGGCTCTGCCAACAAGGGCAAGTTGGGTGCCAATGCCATCTTAGGTGTTTCGTTGGCCATTGCAAAGGCTGCCGCTGCTGAGAAGGTTAGTTCCATTCGCTTCTATCCGGCACTACTGGATCTCCGTGTGTTTTCGTCCTGCTGGCTTCCGATGTTTTCGTCCTCAGGCGAAGTTCGGTAGCAGCCATGGATCGTAATTACTTTTCGGAGCGTTCCGGGGGGGAGCAGTCCGGAAGCTTGCTTTGAGTGCATAAGGCTAACTAATCCCGAGGGTATTCCTCTCTATGCTCACGTTGCGGACCTTGCTGGTACCAAGAAGCCCTATGTTCTCCCCGTTCCTTTCATGAACGTCCTCAATGGAGGTTAGTGGTTCCTTGTTTGGCCCCGCTATTCTCCGTACCTACATGCTCACTAATTAGGTTCCCACGCCGGTGGTCGTTTGGCATTCCAGGAGTTCATGATTGTTCCCTCCGCCGCTCCTACCTTCACTGAGGCTATGAGACAAGGTGCTGAGGTTTACCAGGCACTCAAGAGCTTGGCTAAGAAGAGATATGGCCAGTCTGCTGGTAACGTCGGTGACGAGGGTGGTGTTGCTCCTGATATTCAGACCCCCGAGGAGGCTTTGGATCTGATCACGGATGCTATTGAGCAAACCGGTTACACCGGCAAGATCAAGATTGCCATGGATGTTGCTTCCTCCGAGTTCTACCGGGAGGGCAAGTACGATTTGGACTTCAAGGTCAGTTAATGCTTTTCATGGTGGCACATGACGATAGTCCTAACGAGCGTTTGCAGAACCCTGACTCCGACCGCAGCAAGTGGTTGACTTACGAGCAATTGGCCGACCTTTACAAGAGCCTTGCCCAGAAGTACCCCATTGTCTCTATTGAGGACCCCTTCGCCGAGGACGACTGGGACGCATGGTCCTACTTCTTCAAGACCTCTGACTTCCAGATTGTCGGGTGAGTTTAGTGGTGTGCTGCAGTCTGGCGAGACCGTGCTGATGTATTTGCATAGTGACGACTTGACTGTTACCAATCCCGAGCGTATTAAGACTGCCATCGAGAGGAAGAGCTGTAACGCCCTTCTGTTGAAGGTTAACCAGATTGGTACCCTTACAGAGTCTATCCAGGCTGCCAAGGACTCCTACGCTGCTGGCTGGGGTGTCATGGTCTCTCACCGCTCTGGTGAGACTGAGGATGTTACTATTGCCGATATTGTGGTCGGATTGAGGGCTGGACAGATCAAGACTGGTGCCCCTGCCCGTTCTGAGCGTCTTGCCAAGCTCAACCAGATCCTTCGTATCGAGGAGGAGCTTGGTAACAAAGCCATCTATGCCGGTGAGAACTTCAGGACTTCGGCCAACATTTAATTTTTTGTTAGGGAAAGCAAAAAGGGATGGAGCATTTGTTTGATTAATATTATGATGAATGAAAATGCGAAGTTATATCGTACTCAAACAAGTGATTCATGCCAAGTTGTGTTCGTTATTAAGCACATGGAAGAACGTTCGCCATGTGTTAGTTTTACAAAGACAACCCGTTATCTCTCATTAACCATCAGCATATTACATCGTGGTGCAGACACATTGCACACCTCGGACTTGAATGATGATTATTTGACCCAAACCCACCGCTATTTGAAAGTCGAACGCAGCTCTGACCCAAGTGATTTATCTCCCGCTTCTTTTTCTTTCCGCGAACAACTACCTTATCTTCCCTGATATCCTGGTGGCGGCGGAAAACCTCTTCCGAACCCAGTAGGAGCTTGGAAACCAGGAGGAGGAGCTCCACCGGGAAATCCAGCCGGCGCACCAAAACCTCCAGGAGGGCCCGGAGGACCACCTGGAGGAGCCTGGCCGAGTCCAACATTCCTCATGGGTCCCTGCAGTCCTCCCATCGCACCTGGAACTCCTCCCGGGGCTGGAGGTCCACCCATACCAATTATTGGCAAGCCACGGCCGGCAGGCCTAGCGATACCAGGGCCTGCTCCAGCACCAAGACCGCCGGGCGGGGTGGCGCCGAGACGGGTTGAGGGATCGGCCGGGGGCGGGCCCTCAACAGACATGGAGACAATGTGGAGACCGCGGAGGATGATGAGGCCCAATGTCCGCTTTTCCTCAGAGATGGTGGGGGTCTGCGAGGCGGCGGCTTTTGCGGGCTTGCGCTTGATGCGCCGGAATTCCTCGGTGTCGGCGAGAACTACGTTCATGTGCTGTTTGAATTAGGTGTTAGTTTGAGATGTGAGCATAGGGGATTTTTATATTCACGCACCTTATCGAATGCTAACAAGGTACCAGTGAGTTGGCGGCCATCGGCCATGGTTACCCTCATCCGGTAATTGATCTATGCCAATGCTATGTTAGCCCCCTACTGTGCACGATGAATATGGCGGTGTGGCGCTTACGAGGTTGGCCTGTGAAGAGGGTGTTTTATCAGCATCTTGTTTCTCCCTGTCAACGAAATGATATCTTCCCGCAACGGGGGCGTGGAAAAGACTCACCATTTTTCCTTGCTGTTTCGACATGATTACGGATATGCAGCACTCTAACTGCTATGTGATGGTGGAGGAATGTGCGTCGAGGAACGTAGGTCAGTTAAAGCGTGACAAGTCGAGAGGTTATTTGGCGAGAACGATGCGCTTGCTTGCTGTGCAAGCTCGTGTGTTTGACTCGCACTTTCCTTGGCGCCGCTGACTGTCCTTTGTACACGTGATGCGGCTCCGCTAGTTACATTCATGCCCTAACCCAGTATGCGTAATGCAACGTGTGACTGTCTGTGTTGTGTGCATTTTCAGAAGTCGTCAGTTTCACGAAGACGACGAAGACGACGACGGCGACCCAATTCGACGAACGACAGCCCAACTCCCGACCAACCTACCGACCGACGACAGCACAGTTATCTTCCTCGGCATCGGCAGATTTCCACTTCTTTACAATGGTCAGTACCATCCGTTCTATTCGTCAGAGAAAAGCTCAATCTATGAGAGAGAAATACCCGACGACGCCAGTTTCAGAAACGAAAAGGCAACGGATAGACTGACTGCAATGAATTGTGTGCTTAAAAGGCCGAATCAAAGAGCAAGGAATCCAACCCCATGCGCGAGCTCCGCATCGAGAAGCTGGGTGCGTATTTTTTTCCGCCATCAAAGCAACAATCGGTATACTGATTGGAGACACAGTTCTCAACATCTCAGTTGGAGAGTCCGGTGACAGACTTACCCGTGCGGCCAAGGTATTGGAGCAGCTCTCCGGTCAGACCCCCGTCTACTCTAAGGCTCGCTACACCGTGCGAACTTTCGGTATCCGTCGTAACGAGAAGATTGCCGTGCACGTCACCATCCGTGGACCCAAGGCCGAGGAGATTCTCGAGCGTGGATTGAAGGTCAAGGAGTACGAGCTGCGCAAGCGTAATTTCTCCCAGACCGGTAACTTCGGTTTCGGTATCTCTGAGCACATCGATCTCGGAATCAAGTACGACCCTGCTATCGGTATTTACGGAATGGACTTCTACGTCATCATGTATGTTTTTCTTTTAACCCAGGATTTCTTGAAAACAATAGAGAATTCTGACATGCTGCAGGTCCCGTCCCGGTCTCCGTGTTGCCCGTCGCCGACGATGCCAGACCAAGGTTGGACACAGCCACAAGATCTCCACCGCGGACACCATCAAGTGGTTCAAGGCCAAGTACGATGCCACCGTCCGGTAAACTTGTCATCTGGGTGAAAAAGTGGGAGGGGGATTGGGAATTTCGCAGATAAGAAAAATGCGATCTATTTCCATCAAAACAAAAGGTGCTGGGAATAACGTACGGGACGGAGTTCTTTGTTTCAAATTTTCTGGGATGGGCTTCTGTAACTTATGTCCAACACAAATCTCTACGGCAAAGCTTTATGTTTTGACGGACACTCTTCATGATCTTCCCACA
>Ga0307512_10000426_pt1 | contig 61783 bp, 61 predicted proteins | sample 14_EM_MG_FD_200267 | JGI IMG/M metagenome (GOLD analysis project Ga0307512, IMG submission 200267) | Populus trichocarpa ectomycorrhiza microbial communities from riparian zone in the Pacific Northwest, United States - 14_EM | ecosystem: Host-associated > Plants > Roots > Unclassified | place... | reverse complement strand
TAATTCCATGATTGACGACAAGGACGGTCATATACCCTCGCCACTGATCATGTTTACCTACACCGCGTTGCGCCATGCTCTCCTGGAGTGGCAAAAGAACAAAGGTGTTCATCCGAAAGCTTCCAAGTGAAAGCTGAAAGCGGACAGACCTGATCGCTCGAACTACTTCAACTGCAAGAATGACGGTGGTAAGATCGCATCCTGCTGCGCAGTAACGGGTCGCAAGTTGTTAACCCCGCCTCGCGTTGCAGACACGTATACATTCTTGATGAATACCTGGAACACACTACCCGAGAGCTACCAGCAGAGGGTGTATAACAACACTCTTGCCACAGTCAAACGTCAGATCCAGCAGGCGGAGAACCCAACGCCTGCCATGGTGATCAGCGTGGAAGCAGCTCATGTTGACAATGCTATTCTTCTTGACTATTTGACCTCCGAAGTGGCGCTTGAGGAACCTGAGATCGGATGCACTGACCCAAACATCCGGATAGACAACAATTGCACGGATGACGAACTGCATTTCGGGATGCCAGGGGGCACCGGGGATTTCGAAGATGAAGGTGACGAAAGCGATGTCATTCCCATCGCCAGCCAGCGACGACGGGCCGCGACTGAAATCGAGAGGTTTGACCTGGGAACCAGTGATGTCGACGGGTATGAGGGCGAGGATGGCGATGATGCGGATGCGGATGAGGAGGAAGAAGCATCGCAAGCCGATGATGGATCAACGCAAAATGTGGAGGACTGAGGGCATAGTACTAGAGAGTGTGAAGATTGGACTGTATATTGCAGACATGTAAAATACGATAATGGTGGAGCCAATGCAACGGCAAGCGATGTATGCAAAGCGAAGACTGTATTGCAATAAGTGACAAAATCTCAAAGCTAAACATAAATGAGAGTGCGGCATGTGGCTATTGGCCGAAGAAACGCATAAACATCGCCAGGCATTGTGTAAATGGCTACTGCATAACTGCAACCACTGCAAAGAGTGTAACATACGTGTCGTTCCGATGGTGCGTATACGTCACCACATTCCGGACGCAAAGTAGAGGAAGCCTGACGCCGGAGCGGCGAGCGTAATATTCAACGCGACGCGTCGCCAGAATAAGAGGCATGGTATAATAGCCGCCGCAACGGAGGTATGGAACGCGACCCGTCGCCCAAGCAACGGGTCGCGTCTGATTCTCCCTCAGAGGGTACGAGGTTCCACCAGAGCTGTCAGAGCCATCCGGAACACCCGGGTGTTTCAGACGGAAACTGGGGTTGTTGCTGATGTGAGCATGATTTCGCAGCAAGTACAGCGTATACTGAGGATAGTATCCACCAAGTACAGCATCCACCGAGTACAGTATCGACCCAGTACAGCATCCACCAAGTACAGCATCCACCAAGTACAGCATCCACCAAGTACAGCATCCACCAAGTACAGCATCCACCAAGTACAGCATCCACCAAGTACAGCATTCACCGAGTACAGTATCTAGTGAGAACATCATCTATAAGGCATAGCATCTACTCTAGATTGACTGTCTTCCCTTCATTCTTACGATGATGAGTTCACCCCTGATTGTAGCTTCTGCTTGTAGTGTGCCTCCCTAGCAATCGTCCCTTACCAGCCAGCTCCATGAGGGCTCAAAGTTAAAGTCAACTGTTCACGTTCCCACAGTTGTGAGTTAACTAACCCATGAATGGACCCACAGCACCTGCCATGCCTCCCAATCAACTGCCTCTAGATCGACCATCTCCAAGTATTCCTCCAATTTCGCTCTATCATTGCCTCCAAGTGCATCTGGAAATTCGTTTGATCACCGCCTCCAATTTCGAAAGATCATCACCCCCAATTGAATCTCTAAGAATGCTGGTCCATGGCCTCCGATTTCGCACGATCCTGGCCTCCAATTGTGTCTCCGCACCCGCTTGAACTTTGCCTCCAAGTGTAGATACAAACTTGCCTGATCATGGCCTCCTAGTCCGTCTCCAATCTCACACAATCACTGCATCCATGTTCACAAAATCATGGCCTCCACAAGTCTGTCTCCAAACTTGCTTGGACAGCATCATCAGGCGCACCTCAAATTATTATCAAGCAATGCCCGCAGACAGTCGGGACATACTGTGTGTATATGAATTGGTATATTGATACATAGATACATAGTTGAGCATTCAAACGGAATACATAAGTGTTAAGAAATGTTCAATAATAAGTAGTAACTACCATTTTGAGGCACACAAGCAGCATTCCCAAAGAAGATAGTATTTTTTCCAGACTGCTCTTCAGCAATTCGAGGTGCTCCCAGGCTTGTTGCTGGCGCTCCCAGGCTTTCAACTGGTGTACTCAGGTGCTTCACTGTTTGGCACCAGACCTTCTGGGACCTCACAGATGTATCGCCAGCGCTTCCAGGTCCACCTGAAGGACACTGCACCAGTCCAGTCAACTCTGGGATTTGACCACCCTGTGATTCTTGTCGGATAACTCCCAAACACTCCCACAAGCTCCCATTGAGAAAATACATTTTACTGATGTATATTACTATTCCACATCAATATTCACATGACAAGAGAGCTTTCAGGTACTCTAAGATGGCCCTCAGCCTTGGTGAAATCTGGTGGGGTAGAATCTCCCGTAATGTTGCCATCTATACACTCAAACCCAATGACAGCGATCATGGGTGCAATTCATCCATTCTCTCTTCCTGAGCAAGATACTGCGAGAGATACAGAAGTTTATTTGTTAATTTCTATTGAACCAGTACTGGTATTCGATTTGTTTGCTGTCACCGGGAGGAGGGATGGTATCAGGGAGATCAGTGCAGCAATGTACCTGGCAACAAAATAATATATATTTGGGTTACTGTTAGTATACCGTTGTTCTGAGTAACATCCAACTCTCCTAGAGCTGCAGTGCAACCAAAGGCATCCGACTGTGTCACTTGTTCCAGTCTAACATTGAATTTTTGGGCTGTGGTATATTGGCGGGCTTCGATATGAATGATTTATTATTTCATATTTCACTGCCTTTTTGAGATTATTCACCTAATTCTGTTTTTTATTGATGTGGCTGTTGCTGCTGTAACTTTAGGGCTGCTGGCTTGAACTTTGAGTCCGCAGTGTGGTTGAAAAGCTCTGGAATGGTGCAGAATTTTCCATTCTTTGGGGTTAACAGCTTGAAGTTGGTCTTGAGTTCTGAATTTAGTCTACACACATCAATCTTGTGAAGTATCTTGTCATCATGTGGGAGCTATTCCACCACTTTCTAATCTGCTTTGATTCAATTGGTGTAGACTTTCACTAGTTCATTCACTCCTTGGAGGAGGTTGGTCAAATCATTCATTGGCACAATGCTTTTCTGGTTCTTATTGCAATATATCTTCTGCATTTCTTCAGTGAGGTTCAAGAAGTCATGCAAGCAGCGAGATGAGACTTCCCACACATTTCAAAGACACTCCAGCAGATAGGATATCTGAGTTTGTCTCTGTGCTTCACCCTGATAATTGTTAGATAGTATAGAAATGATTACTATATATAACTGTGTGGAAATCTCCATGCCAACATAAGTTCATACATGAATTGACATTCCACAGTACTTTATGAAGCACATTATCAAGCTGACAAGGTTAACTGCATTACCACTCTGGATGAGTCATATCAAAGATTTTAATTTTCAATTCTTCAGGTCACATCTACCCACTGCAGTATTCATCATCCACATCCAGCTGTTTGGCATGCTGTATACAGTCAGGTATTCTGTTGGATTGCATTGTTGAGCATCCATCACTGTTCTTCTATTAACTCTTGCATCTCCAGAAGCTCAGAATGTGGGGTAAGCATGAGTTCAGGCTAGGGCTCTGGTTTGCTCAGATTCTAACCCAGGTAACTGTTTTGAACATCATCCATTTCTGGAGTTTTTACTTAGTCACCATCATTGCTCTTGTTGTAGACTGCATCCTGTGGAAGTGCAATGACTCAATGGGTGAAATTGGGGGTTGCTCTATGATAAGGAGGTATAGGGTATTCCATACTCGAATTTGTTATAGCTATGTGCAATTGATTTCTGGCAGTTTTCTTTAAAGGTATATGAGGATGATTGACTTAACATTGTGCAGTTGACTACATGTTGTTGTCAGTTGTGTCATAGTTGACAATATTGGTAAAACTGATGTTTTCTGGTAAATGAAAGGTATTCAATAACGGTAAACTCAAATATGGCCAAAAGGCACCCTTACTGATACTCACATTCTGATGAACAGTATTGCTGCCATAGTTGAACCCCAGAGTAAGTGAGAATTGTTGGAGAAGAAAGTAGTATGATATTTGCTGACAACCATAATTCTCTAATATGGGTGATGACTACTGGATTCATGATCAACTGCCTTTGGTCAGGTACCACATTCCAACACCAGGCTTTTTCCTTGCTGTTGCAGGTTCCTAACAAGTAGTGAGTAATCTCATGTTGCCAATACAGCTTCCAAGTCCACGTTGTCGTAGGCTGGGCCTGCTGCACAATTCCTAGCATTGTTTGAGTAGACGAGAATTGAAGAGTACTGTACAGCCAGTATTCTTGTCAGTCCGCTGATGTAGGTTCCCTGCTAGGACTCTCTTTTCAATGAATCGAATCATTCTAAGAAGTACTTACAACCCACAGATCAAGGTATGAATGGGAATTGGTAATCAAGTTGATCCTTGACATTCTCAGCTATCAGGTATATATGCAGCTATTTCTGTCAGTCGTTAACTATTTCCAGAAGCAGTTTGTTGAATATTTCAGGCTGCCAAAGCTGATAGACAATACAGAGAGGGTATTGCCGAAACTGGTTTCAGTTCGAGTGAACACCAACAGTGTGCAGAGCATCAATGATTGTATTCTGCAGAAACTCTGAGTTAATATAGTGATCATTGAAGTTGTGGAGCAGCGGAATGGTGGAGTGCACCATCAGTACACCATGATGAATGTCATATATTGGATATGAGCCATATGAGACTTGAGCAACCATGACTTGTTAAGGATACACCCTGACCAAGGCAGCTCACCAAGAGTAAAATTTACTATCTAGTCTATTAGTACAGTCTGATTGCAAGCCAGAACCATGTACGTTGAGATTGTAGTTTGGGGACAGTGCAGTGTCAATTTCAAAATGCTAATATTCATCAGTAGTTCTCGAAGATTTGGATGGAAACTGCATTACTCCAACAGGGACCGAGGTATGCATTGTAGTTATACACTCGATATACTTTCAAAGACTACCAATACTGTAATATAGCAGCCCAGATTGCACATAACCTCAAACATTGACAATGTGAACCTTGTCACATGTAACATTGGCTGGGTCAATTACAATGGAAGCTGGCTGTTGATCCTGTGTAAGCTGCAACCGATGAGCAATGTAAATCATGATATATGTTCAATCATTGTTGCCATCAGCAACGGACTTAGATACAAAAATCAAGGGTGAATACGATGTGATCTGTACCAATAGGTACTTTGAATATTGCAAGTATGCTTTTAATATAATGACTGAATGCTATCTGAGTAATCATCAATTTGACAGTCGTCACTGAGCCAATTATAGAATTCGGAAACAAACATTTGGAGGGTATCACCGGATTGGCAATATACAATATTGAAGTTATGCAGTCCACACTGAACATTTTAATCCAATTACATCTTTGTATGTGGGCTAAGTAACTGTGTTTCTTGAAAGTCATTTGCAGACCAAAATGGATGCCAAGGATTCCATAGTTTGGAGAACATGCAATGTTTATTGTATAATCTAGTTCCTTTGCCATATAATTTCCCCATACATATTCCACTTCAACTACCTTCCTGTAATAGTTTGTTGTCATTGTATCTGGGAGAAAGATATCATCAGACTTCTTGGGGTCTATGGTGTCTTGGTGAGGAGTATTTTCAAAGGGTGGTGCACCAGGGATATGTTCCATGGGTAGATCATTAATCGACTAGCTTAGTGATGGCCAGTTGAGTGTATGTATAGCAGTCAAAAATCATGGCTTCTGTTAATCCCAGCATGCAGGTGGTGAATTTCTATTCAGTTGAAGCTTTTCATTCCAGTATACTGAGTTAGATCATTGATTGTGAGCATTCAGTCAACTGTTATCAAATGATTATTTTTGCAGATGAAGTGTATAATGTGCTTCCCACAAGTATTGACAACATGTCAGAACTTGTCAGTGTCTGTATTCAAAATTAGCTTGATGAAACTGGAGGTGGTGAACATTTGTTGCTGGATTAGACTGTTAGGGGTTTCCTCTTAGCAGCGATAATGGTACTGACATTAGGTATATGAATACATATCACGGAGTACTCTCGGTCTAGTCACATGATATGCATAACACCTCTTCATGACAATGTAAGTGAGCCAGTCTTATGCCTTTTAGTGGAGGTTCATAAGAGTCGCATGTCGATTGAATAAGCATAACAATTGCTTACCAGATTCATGTTTGAAGAAGGATCAATATTGCAAGATCGAACGGAGAGAAATCTTCTGCTGAGCATAATGATTTCAACCACATTCATTTCACTTGAAACTAGCGGGACATGTCTGATTGAACTGGAGGTTACTCCAACACACAGACACAGTAGGGGAAAGTCAATATGCGGGTAAGTGGGACCTCTGGCCTATTACCTCAGGAGATAGGAACAACCAGAGTACTCTCCGGTCCAAGAATGTAGTCTCAGCCTAAGCATGACGTGACTGAGGGAATTCTGACGGTGGCTGAAGATAAGAGGCCTGAAGCAACCCTGCTCATTGGTTTGAGTGGGTATGCATTGCAAAGTCAGTATCGGTTTATAATAAGAGCTGACGCGTCGAAGTCTACGTTGGCATAGTATCGGTTGGTCACCAATTCAATGTATGACACAAGCCACTTAGCCCACGAGGTGAGGCAATTAATTGCAATAAGCACTGCTGGCCCCGGTCGGCTGATGTTCCAACTACTAAGGCAAACGGACCGTGAGATGTCCAAGTTCAAGTTCTGTCTGACACATTATCTGACATGATATCATGTGATGGATGGCCTGATTCTAATCCGGAGCGTAATGCTTTGAAAACACAATGCATGTAAACAATAATCTATTGGGAAGGGTGGCAGGTTATTACCGGGCGCACACGGAGAAGGTGTGTAGCGACCGCGATAGCGCTTCCATGAGTATTGAAGTCCTAGCGTCGAAGTATGGGTGTACAAACCCTTGAAGATGACTATAAAGAGATGGCATTGCTCCAGCAATGAGCAAAACACTCTCCAGCAGCAATCCACAGTCAACAATCAGAATACCGAAGACGATCTTCTAATATTATTAAGAATTCTATCGATTACAAACTTTACCATTACTTCTCTATTATCTTTAGGTGACTTGGCATATTATGTCTGGACATCATCTAATACAATCCGAGTATGCTTTGCAACGAGTTGTCGAAACCTTCGGCAATCTTCTTTACGAATTCCAGGAGCACCACCTATCCCATACCTATCCAATCGTTGATTATTTTTGCAAACTCGATGATATCAATTACCTGGTGCAGAGATATCTCAACACCGGGTTGCTACCCTTCGAAGAATCTTTCTGAGGACTGGTTGATTGACGGGGAAATTGTGTCTACCTATACGTAGGTGACAGACTTTGGGAGAGATATCGTTTGGAAGCTCTTGTAAGTCAGGTACAAGCGGTTGAGTCTTAGGATTTGATGATGAGAGAAAAAGAAGTCAATAGATAGGCGGCTGTACTTAGTCTAATAATATTGTATTAGTTATTGGGCCTAAGAAACCCCGTAACATAGACCTGCAGCGAAATGTATTTCCAATGAAGCTATGTCACATTAGTGTATGACTTCCATAGCCACTTTACACTCCGCCAAATGCACAGGAAGGGTTAAACCAATATTTCTGACAATCTGTTTTCTTTATGAACAAAGATATATATGTCATATCCCGCCCAATAATTATGCACATCTTCCATTCCAACTTGCTAATCAAGATGATAAGGTTTGTTGTATTGTCATTTTAATCTAAAGATATATACTATTCATTGGGTGCTGCTGCAATTTGCACCAATACCTTTACAATAACCAATGTCATTGTGGTATGGTCAATGAAACAGGTATTGAACCTTTCAGTAGCTGAATGTTATCATGCAATTAGTTAATATGGTGAATTGATTCGTTTTTCTGTTAGATGAATGCCTGCTCAATGTCTCTCAAGAAGTGGTAGCACAGGAGGATATTTGTTCGGGTGATGATCATTGACCATGGGGTGGATCCTGAGCAGAACAACCAAATTAGTATCAGTATCTTAATAATAAAAAATTATTGTTTCTTCTTTTCTTAGAGTCTTCCTATTGAATGAAGTTTCAGGTCACCCATGTACATTTCAGGTTTAATACCCCAAGTTTTGCTAATCTTCAAATATGGTCGTGTTCTTATTGGGATTTTGGAACAATTTGATTATATTTTTTATGATATTTATAGTTATGAACTTTATAAAGGTAAGCTTTTATTCAAGATTTTAGTTTTCCAATTTAAGCATATTACAAAGAAAGACAAATGGAATGGAATTAAGCCTTCAATTTCTCAGCTAGGTTTTCTGAATCGAAGGTGCATTAAATCACCACAGTCTGTGATGTAATCATGCGATATACGTTGCCTTTAGTTCAATAAAGATTACTGCTATCCTTAATATGCTCAATGATACTCCATATTATTCTGAAACACATATCAGTTCAATATTCACTCACAACGATTCTATTCAGGAATATATCAATCCATCGATCTCCACCAACACTGCACATAAGACCCAACTGGATCGCTTATTTGCCTTGCAACAATGTCCAGATGACTGTTTGGAATATTCAGATAATAATACTCAAAATTCCTATAGCAAAGCCAGTCCATCTGGGAAATACAGTAGTTAATTTCATCAGCCATCTGCATATGGTTGCTATCCTTTACCGCAATCATTTCCATGGGCTCTCCAGTTCTTCCTTAGTTCCCCATTCAACTTGACACCTAGTTCATAACCAACCACCAATACGGGATAGCCATTTTGATGTTTCAGACTACCATTGCAAGGCTATGCCTATTCTCCCAGGCAGTTATGGTAGAGCTCTAAAGTTGCCCCCTCCACACTTCACAGCACTACACTGTTCATCTGTAGACTTGCTGACAAGCAACATTTTGACAATCCAATCAGTGATCATGCTATAGTAGTCAAATAGTGGAGAGCGGATCTTAGTAAGTCTTGCAGGCACTGATTGAAAGATTCATCCTCCACTGGGTAATATATTAGCCATTGTCAGAAATGTAACCATACACCAAACCAGCAGATTCAATGTTCAGTGCCTTGCACTGCACATCAGTTGTTTGTAGCACAGAGTTCAGATATCATATATGATCCCATCAGCAAAATGCATTTTATCTCTGGGAGTGTCTGGGAGTTGTCAGACTAGAATCTCAGGGTAGTCAAATCCCAGAGTTTACTGGACTGATGTAGTAACCTTCAGGTGAATCAGGGAGCGCTAGCGAAAAATCTGAGTGGACATAGGAGGTGTGGTGACAACTAGGGGAGCAGTTAGGAGCGCCACCATCAAGTCGGCGAGCGCTGATGACAAGTCTGGGTGTACCTAGGAACACTTGTGACAAGCCTGGGTACATGGACAACAACCCGGGGTGCGCCAAAGACATGCTGGGGCGTGCTGAAGATAAGATTAGGAGTGCTGGCGACCAGCCTGGGAGCATCTTGAATCACTGTAGAGCAGTGGGGAACATCCTCTTCTTTTGAAACAGTGCTCATGTGACTGGCAATTATAGCTACTACTTATCATTCAACAATTTTCAATACTCCCGTATTCAGTTTGGATTCTCATCTATGTATCAATATAGCTACCCATCTGTAAACGGTATATCTGGGAAGGCTGCAGTGGGGTGCTTGAGAGCAATTCGAGGTGCGCCTGAAGATGAAAATCACATGAACTCAGAGATTCACTCTAAGGCAATAATTGAGCGAGTATGGAGATCCCCTTGGACGCCATGATCGGGCAACTTCAGAGATGCACTTGGAGATCGAGATCGAGTAGACTGAGAGATGTACATAGAGGCCATGATCCAGTGAACAGAGAAATGTGCAGCGAGGCCATGATCGAGCAAGATTGGAGGAGTACTTGGAGGCGGTGGATGGAAGGCATGCTGGTAGCTGAGACTGTATTCATCAGTTAGTCAACTTGCAACTGTGGGAATGTGACAAGCTGTGTTTATCTCTCAGCTCTCATCGAGAGCTGGCTTGTAGAGTTCAATCTTGTGAAGGAAGCATGCCAGAAGCTGATTCAACAATCAGAGGTCAACTGATAATGGTGAGAATGAAGGGCAGACAGACAATCTTGGGTGCATGCTGTACTCAGTGTACGCTGTACTAGATGTTAACTCATGATCATGGCATGGAGAAATAGAGAAGGATGATTCAACGTTGTGTTCTGCGATGATGATAGAGTGGTGGATGAGAAAGAGTGAAGGGGGATGAATATGGGAACGATATGGAGGATATGAGCAGATATGATTATTCAGGGGAACAACTGGCGTGATTGGGTTTTGTAGACCTGGTATTGGTGTTATGACCCTCTACTTCAGGACGGGTACCTGCGATCTTGGGGATTGTAATATTGACTTGCACACAAAATTCTCATAAGTTCCAGTTTCTCATCATGATTGTCCCCATCTGATCACATCTCTCTCTTTCATGTTCTCAACTCTAGCATCACCTGAGAACACGAAGTTAAGTCATCCCTCTTGATCTCACCATGCCACAATCATGAGTTAACACCAAGTACAGCATACACCGAGTACTGCATCCACTGAGTACTGCCTACACCATGTACTGCATCATCCCAAGATCAACTGTTACCCGCTCCCAGCCAGTCTCATATCTCTCATCTCTCAGTGGACCTTGTTGTGCTCAACTCTCAACATTCCCACAATTATGGGTTAACCAATAGATAGAGTCTCAGCTTCTGTCGCACCTCCCTCCTGCTCTGCCACCCACAGATTGACCACCTCCAATTACTCCTCTAATCTCACTGGGTTATGGCTGCCAAGCTCATCTCCAAACTGACTCGATCACTGCCTCAGAGTGAGTCTACAATGTTACTAAGCCATAGCCCCGAAGTGCATCACTGAATTCACTCAATTTCGTCCCCCAAGTGCATCTCATAACTCGCTCGATCACGGCCTCCAAGCACAAATGATTGTTCACACAATTACAGTGTAGTGAAACGGCGGAGCTAGAAAGCAGAGAGCCCATCGCCAACACTCCGCCACACCTCTCATGGCATCCAAAGCGAATTCATGTGAAAGTGTGGTTCTGGCTTGTGAAGTGGAATATGGTTAGAGGACATGGAGGGGAACTCAGCCGTGATGAATTACTCACATTGAGTCGATCTTTGAAGGCTCACAAGAGTGCATGAGGAACCACACAAATTGCATGGATTTACGAAAGCTCGGCAAGACTGCATGGGACCAAGAGCTGGGAATGATATATTGTGTATTTCGCATAATGAGATGATGTCAATGTACCCTGGAGTCTACCTGATATATAGTCTCTGTTACTGAGTCCATCGCCGGTCTTCCAGTGTCTCCATACGCCTCCACTCCGTCTCCATCATTCCTGTATCTCTGTTTGTCCCCACCAGCTTTCCCACGCGAAACTGAATGGTGGTGGTGGTGGTGGTGGTGGTGGTGGCAAGAAACTGATTTTCACACCATGACGGCCTCCAAGTTCATCTCTAAGGTCCCACATTTGGAGTCTCCACATGCTCCTCCAATTATGCTCAAGTACCATATGTAAATACATTGTGAGACATAGCTAATACATGCCAGATTGTGATGTAGCAAATCTTGTGACTGTAACAAAGACAACTATGATAGATGAAATGCCTTGTGGTGATGGGACCCCAACGAACAACTGCGGTCAAAATACGGCACCAAGTTCCCTGGAGAGCTGCACAGAGGTTTCAACTGCTCTTGAAGTCTCTCACAGACCTGGATAGTGGACTCAACTCCTCTCGAATCGTCCCACAGGCCTGCACAGAGGTCTCACTGACTCCACAATCTGACTGTCCTATAAGTCAAATCTTGTAGCCTTCTGAAGGTTCCTCCATAGCTGCAGGTGCTTTCAGGAGTACCTGACATTGCTCTTGCAGAGTCTGAAAGGACTTTGCTTATCTCCAGGAGGGCAGGGAGGTATGTGAAAGGAATTGGGAGCACTGGTGAAGTCGACTGGAGTGCCTGGAAGGTTTGTTTGTGGATTCCGTACTGATTCACATCTTCCTGATGCCAGTGAAACAATCCCACTGACTTGTGAATGACATATTTGAGATACAGCATCCATCAGGTGGTGGCAACAGGTCCGGGGTTTGGACCGGGAAAATGGGTCGTTTCGGTTCCAGACCCATCGAAAAACGTGACGTGTGGACTCTTGGTGGGCCAAACCCGTACCCATACCCATCAACCTGCAGGTTTTGCCAGGTTTGGCTAGACCCGCCGGATCCAATCTCCAGTTCCACATTTCAGGTTTCACATTGATGGTCGCATTCAGATATGCTACTGTTGATCGTAAAATATTGACATTCCTACATGACAGTCCAGTTTTGATGTATTGGCCGCCTTAGTGATCAAAACGAATAGACACTCCCACCCTACCACATCCTGACAATGAGCGTAAATGGAGCGTGTACGATTGTTCGTCGTGTATCTTGGGTAATCTGGGGGTGAGACAGGTAAAATACACTCATAAACAATGTATTGGCCACCTTTAGTGCAAAAAAAGCAAGCGAAACGCTCCCTACCCCATATTGAAAATGAGCCTCAACGGAGCATCAACGATTTTGGGTCTTGCATCTTCTGTAAGAAGAGTGGCTTTTGATCACACACATCCATAAACAAGGATATGGCCACCATTATGGGCAGATATGTACAGAATATTCCCGCCACATCTTCCGGGATTGTAACAACTCAATTCATTCAGACAGCTAACACTAAGTATTTGTGAGCCTTGTAGGGTACCAAAACAGTCAAAACCATGTATATCAACGTTAACGGCCACATTACACTGTAATCAACCATAATCGAAGGCCAACAATCGTTGACACTCCATTGGCGCTCATTTACATAATGGGGCAGGGAGCATTTCACTTTCTCTTTTGCCTATAAAGGCAGCCAATACTTTGTTTATGACCATGTGCAACATATCACCCCACAGATTACCCAAGATACATGACCAACGATTGTTGATGCTCCGTCGACACTCCTTTTCATGATGGGGCAGGGAGCGTTTTGCTTTCTCTTTTGCCTATAAAGGCAGCCAATATTTTGTTTTTGACTATTGGCAACCTATCACCCCCCAGATTACCCAAGATACATGACCAAGAATCGTTGACACTCCATTGACGCTCATTTTCATGATCAGGCAGAAAGCATTTCACAGTCTGTTTTGCCTATAAAGGCAGCCAATACTTCGTTTATGACAATTTGCAACCAATCGCCCCCCAGATTACCCAACATACGTAACCAAGAATTGTGGATGCTCCATTGACGCTCATTTTGCTACGGGTGTATCCACAATATGCAATCTTTTGATTTGGCATAGTCTATCATTCACGTTGATTTGGCAGCCTGTCTAGCATTTTCATCTACTCTCTTCTTGATCACTACATTGTCCTTAAATGATACATATAAATGTATCCTTTAAAATATACTTTACAGTATCCGCAAATTCAGGATAATAATAATCTCCAAAATGCCGTGCTCTTCCATCATTGCTAGTCATCACTGCCAGGTTCGCTCAATAGGCTGCTCTGGTCTTCAAAATCAATAGTAGCTGGATCACCACACAGCAGATAGTGTACTAAACGGTGGATGTTTCTTCGTCAGGCAGCATATTTGGATTGAAATCTGTATCATGCTCGCTATCCTGGGCAGATGTATCAAGGGTAAATGACTCAGAAAAGTGAAGAGATGTATGTGAGTACGCGTATCCGGCCGGCAGATTGATGATTTCGATACTTTGAGCACCGGAAGTGTTACCGGTTGAGGTGGGTGGTGTTCCGGGCAGAGGTCCTGTCCGCTGTCGAGTCGGCTCCGAAGTTGGCTCTGGAGTCTGCTGTTTGCGTTGGTTGGGCAGAGGTCCACCTGTTCCTATGCGTCTCCAGCGTGTCTGCGGATTGTTTGCGGTGCAATTGTGGAAAGGAAGGCATCCAGGCATGTGGTTGTGACGAAGCATAGCTGGGTGTATTCCCATCGCAGCCTTCACCTATTTATGCCCAGGAATCCCAACACCCCGCTTCTTCACTTCTCAAACCTTGGCGCGAGGTTTCTTGAACAGATATTGTGTTTCCTCTATTGCGGCGCGTGAAAACTCTTCTTTGGCCATTTTGGCCATGTTCAAGGCCAGGCGCATGTCGGACTGTTCCAGCTGTACACGACCTCCCTGCCTTGCCATCGTAGCAGACATCTTGAACAGCTACAAGAAATTAGTTGCTGCTTCAAATAATGAGATGCGGCTATTACCTCAACCAGATTTGCTTCCGTAGCCTCCTATAAGGTGAATAAAGCATGTTCCTTCCACTCTCTGGGATGCTTCCCAGGAAATTCGTACGCGAAAATCCCAGAGCTTACAACATCATCATGTTTGATTTCACGGACTTGGTGGACAAATGCCTTATTCGACGATGGACTCTTCCCGTTACGGGCAGCAATACATTTGTCACATAGCTCTCGGCATACACCCGCTGTATTGTGTACAGGTAATCGACGGCCGTTGACCACGCTATCGATATACTCACATCCAACTGCATGCTGCGTATTATTTGTGCTGCGTCCAGTCTTACGGACAATTTTTAAATGGGCATCCTGGGTCATATTTTTGGTGGGTTCATTAGCAGCGTCGCAATGGAGTGAGTGGTGTCTGCGTCGTTGCTGTGTGCCGAAAAGTGACGTATTAGACGACACGCCTGATCATCGGGTTCATTTGAATCTCCTCGGATCTAGCTGAGGTGGTCGTGTATCCATGATTGAGGATGATAATGAAAAGAAGTGGGAAGTTTTGAGGATTATACAGTTAGCTTTATGTCAGAGTGAAATAATTAGCTGCCAACATGTTCGTTACACTCAAGATCCATTCTGCTGTGTATCGCTGCAAGTTGCAGGGGTTTCCCACAGCCCTGCAATGTTCAATATGTCGGTCCATTGTTGTGTGTGTGTTAGCAGGGATGAATTGCGGTGTACGACAGCGGAAATTGCATGATTGTCAGCTATTAATAGGACATTGTCCAAAGGACAGGACATCTACTGATGTTTGTCTCAAAGAATCCCTGGAATGGTACATGAAACTGACGCTAACAATCAAGTCATGTTGTACGGTTAGCCTAATAATTCCTCATTTATTGACAGTCAAACGGGAGGTTTTGCCTTGTTCAAGATGAGTAAACATACTAACCTTGACATGAAAGACGCAGCTTGCCTCCGTATTGTCCATATCTTCCAACATCCAAAATCTCGCCCAACATCAAAGTCAAGGCAAACTACAATGGTCAATGCTCCGAACAAGATCTTTTCACCACCTCTTGTGGGCAGACACGGCAATCAACAAAGCGACCTACCCAATAACGTCATCAAGCAAATGAAGGCATGAGCGGCTTGGAGGCAAAAAGAATCCGAGCCCTTGGGGCATTGGATAGCTTCAGATCCAGAAAGAAGCTGGCAGCGGAGAAAAGACGAGAAATGCACTTCCTAAGCAATGATGAGAAAGACAAATGTACTGAGGATTATGTTGAGAGAGAAACCGCTGGGGCAAGAAAGCGAGTTGAAGACGCAGAGGCAGCGGTTCAGCATGAGCAGGAAGATATGAAGCATGCTGAAATCGCGGGATTGACAAACAGAGAGCTCAAAAAGACACCTGATGAGATGATGGTTGCTATCGGAGACAGTCTGAGTGATCTTGAAAGTTCTGATGATGGGGAGGATGGGGACAATGAGGATGATGAAGAGGCAGAGCAGGGCAAGCTGAGCGAAGATGACGAACCCTGCTGGGTGATGGGCACAATCACCAAAACGGTACAGCAGCACACTGAGAGGTTTCGGAAGAAGCAGATGAATCTTGATGATTTGACACAACCAGGATGGCAGGATGCAGCCTACTACTTCCATGAAAGAGACATGAAATATGACACATCTGAATTCAGGGTTCCGGCGGTTGTTCAACCCCAAATAGATTATGACGCTGCGGCACCTGCACCGACAACATTCGGAGAGCTTATGGTGTGTCTTGAGATTGTCCCCGGAATATCGCAAATGCTGCAGGTGACTTTGTGACCAGGAAGTTGATATATCAGGCTTGGTTTGGTGAAGCCACAGTCGAACACAAGCATATCCAGTCGTGAGCCCTTTGTAGACCGAGATACGTCATCTTTGCTGAACACGATACCTCTTGAACCAGTAAGCTTTTACTCCTGCATGGAGCCTCCAGCTAATCACCATTTAGATTTCGGACGAGGATGAGGACATGGTGATGGCTCCCACGTCAGCTGAAGAATAGATAGGCAAAGTGTAATTTTTGACATCATATCTTGGAGAAAAGCAAGTTGTTTACCAATTTTGCTACATGTCAGCTTTTTCTTGATTTCAGTGACCAAATTGTTAGATATGATAATTCGTCTGTGCATGTGCAAGGGTCAAACACACCGTGTGAAAGTACTAGAAACCAAATGACAAGGAAACATGGGCACAATGTTCGATTTCTATCTTCAAGTGACTGTTAAGTGACAAAGCGAAAGCGATATAAGTGATGAAATATACTTACAAAATTTAAGTAACTGATGTCATATGTGTCATAGAAAGTGCTGTCAGTGCTCATGATGAGTCTGTATGAACCACGACCGTCATGCTGCATTCATCCATGTATCCAACCGCATAACTCTCAGCACAGACCTCGTACACATGGTTGAGATATTTGACATTGCTTATGGTGCATCATGGAAATCAAGGAGAAGGAGCTGGATGTGGATAGGTGAGGAAGTCGAGCTATATTTACCAAAAATTAGTGAAATGATCTACGTGCCGCAAATTGTCGGCCGAAAGGGCGGGAATGTGATTGAGCCACATCATCTCTCTTTCAGACAGTGTGGATTGCAGTTGATCAGAAATTGAGAGGTAACATAACTCCTCGATGCAAACGATAATACATAGAAACACAATGATGGATGTCAATAATGTGTACATGATTCGTTGCATACAATTATTGCGTGTACAAAGGCTGTTACGACCTGATTAATGTGTGCGTCAACACTGTGTCAACGATTTTTAGTCTTACACATTCGGCAATCAATGGGCAGCATTGTCACATAATGCCAACGTGAATGTATTGGTGGGGTTTAAAGCGAAAGAGGCAAATGAGACGCTCGTTGCCACATCCTAAAAATGAGTGTCAACGGAGCATCAACAGAGCGTCAACGATTTTGGCATTGCATCATGGAAAATCCGGAGGGCTGTGCAGTGACATTGACTTATAATCGAACTATCGGCCTCCTTTCTAGGCAAACATGATTACGGCAACATCACTATTATGTTCTAACAATGAGAGTCAACAGTGCATCAACGACTTTTGGCCTTGCATTATGGAATGGGCAAGGGCTGTGGGGTAACATTAATCAATAATCGAACTATCGGCCGCCTTTCTAAGCAAAAATTCTTGCGGCAACATCGCTACTATGTCCTAAAAATGAGCACCAACAGAGTGTCAATGACTTTTGGCCTTGCATCATGGAGAATGCAAGGGCTGTGCGGCAACATTAATCCATAATCAAACTATCGGCCGCCTTTCTAGCCAAGAATGGTTGCGACAACATCGCTACTATGTCCTCAAAATGAGCGTCAAAGGAGTGTCAACGACTGTTGGCCATGCATCTGGGAAATTCCAATGGCTGAGCGGCGACATTAAGCCATAATCATACTATCAGCCGTCTTTCTAGGCGACATTTGTTGCGACAACATCGCTACCGTGTCCAAATAATGCGGGTCAATGGGGCCTCAACAATGATTGGCCTTGAATTATGGAAAATCCAAGTGCTGCGTGGCGATACAAAGCGATAGTCAAACTATCAGCCGTCTTTCTTGGCGAAAATCGTTGCGACAACATCGCTAGTATGTCAGAAACTTGATTTTCAACAGAGCGTCAACGACTTCTGGCCTTGCATCTAGCAAAATGCAACGGCTCTGCAGCGACATTATCCCATAATCGATCGATCAGCGGCCTTTCTAGGCATACATGATTTCGACGACATTGTCACCGTGCCCTAAAAATGAGCATCAACAGAGCATCCACAATTGTAGGCCTTGCATCCTGGAAGATCAAGGGGCTATGCGACTACATTGATCCACAATCGAACAATCGGCTCCCGTTCTACGCAACAATGCTTACGAGAGGACCGTTACAATGTGCGAAATTGAGAGTCAACGGAGGAGTAACAACTTTTGATCTTGCATTTTGGATAACCGAACGGCAATGGAATGCAGATAACCCACAATGAACCTATCGGCACCCTTTATTGGGAAAAGTGCTAGTGACGATATCATGTCCACCTCTTACAATTGAGCGCCCACAGAACATCAACAGTTTTTGAGGAGGCTCAGAACGATACACTGCAATGAACTGCATTGTGCTGTTCCTAAATGCAGTTTTACGCGGTCTGTCTTTGCAATCTGACCTTGTATACAACTGCACAAATATGCATGCAATGACTTACAGATCGGATTTTTTGCTTGTACCTGTAGGGTCACTATTGAAGAGCCCGCAGTCTGCTTTGCTGTATTGTTACTTTCGGCAGGCTTTCGAGTCGGATTACCCAACTTTCTGATTCCTACCACCATGTCAGATTCAAAATCTTTCAGCACCTCATTGCTTGAGATTATGATCTCTTCCAAAAATGAACCTGGCTTTATTTGGAATTTGGGCGACCATACTTTACAAATCATCCTCAATGTTCGGTGGGCTTCAATAAATGTAGGCTCGGGGCGGCCTGTTGCCTGGAATGATTCTACACATGCGCCTTCGTGGCAATGCTACTTGCACTGCGGGATTGAGGAGACCGGCAGACCTGGCATCATATGTATCATTTGTCATGAAGTTCTTTGCCATCCATCAGAACATGGGACCAGCTCTATGGGGAAAGAATTGCTGGCAAAAGCTCACATCGCAAAGTAAAACGAATTAACAGAGTCAGAGGTTACTCAATTGACCGGTTTGATGGTTGATGAAACAGCTTTGGCCATGCTGAAGAGGCAAGGATGTCCAGGAATAACAATCGTACATTTGCAGAGTCGAATCATATTTGACATCTAGGTAATTCCATAGTGAGTGGAATGACAGCGAAAACATTTTAAACCGGCAGCTGAGGACTTTGAAACTTCCAAATTTCACCAAGACACGTGGAATCACTACCTCATGTTGAGATTTGTTGCGGCCCATATTCCATTGAACACTATATGGAATCTGGAGTTATGACGGTCATGACAGGCATTACGCGATGACCGAGTGCTGCCGTGTGCTACGACCGTTACCAACATTTCCCCCAGAGAATATGCACCAACTGTGGATGCAATTGACAAGCAGTTGCCGTGATGAAATAAACTTGGTTCAGCTTTGTACGGATGGACATCAACGAACAAACTAGTCATAACTTAGTTCATTGCTTACTATATCGATCGAAATTGGGCATTGCGTAAAGTTCACCTCACTTTCGATGAGGTTGATTGCCAATTCTCTTCCGCTTTCGACCTCTAATTCATGATGATAGGTCAAGGGCCAACATACTGCAGCAAGGCTAGCCATACGTTTGAAGGATGTGCTTGATCGTTGTGAGCTTACCGACAGCCGTTTGGTTGGTATTACGGCCAATAATGCTTCCTCAAACTACTCGATGACATGCGAGCTGCAATCGACACTTGAGGCCTCGGGAATCGAGTTGCCTGCTTCGAGGAACCATATACCATGCATGGCGCACGTCACACAGGTGTTTAAGGTGAATTCATGAGTAGTTTCGGTGTAAAAGGCTGCACCAAGTCTTGGGAAGCCCATGAGTGCGATCAGCAATTTGGAGAGAATGAGAGCATAGACATCGGGAAGAGTCAAGGACTTCGAAAAGACGGCAATGCTAGAATCAACAACGTGTCGGCCATGTGACCAGGTTTAGCAAAGATCTTTGAGAAAGTATGTATTTCATGATATTTTGAACCTCCTGAAACTGACCTTCATGTAGCATAGGATGTTTGCGGTATTGATTACACTGACACCTGGTCACCAAAACGAATTCAATGACTGTCAGAAAGCGACAGTCCTCATTGCAATACTTCCGATTATGGATGTGAAGTCACATTGGAACTCAACACTAGGGTTGCTGGAGCGCACCTACCGATTACGGGAATTCACACGCTAGTGGCTCCAAAATCCAAAATACTCTAATTACCGGCCACTTTTCACAACTCAAGATGAATCGACCATTGTGATGTATGCCATTGAAGGATTGAGGCAAAATCGATATTGGACCCCGTGGATGTTGAAGAGGCATACAATGACATTGCATCACTTTATTACAGTGTACGATGTCATGTTCGACCATATGGACCGCGTGATGCGAGATTTGGCTACGACGAAGACAGCATGGAAGGAAGACTTGTTCATTGCTTTGAAGTGTGCTCGACAGAAGGTGTCGAAATACTACGTTCAAGTGACTCCAACGACAGCTATGCTTCTCATTTCTGCATGTATCCTCGATCCTTTCCGGAAGTTGCGACCATATAGAAAGTGGGACAAGGGAATGGATATCAATCCTGATGACGAGACCTCGTATACTACCCAATTCCAACAGGCCTTTCTGAAGTACGTGGAGAATAAATACTGACCCAAGCATCGACGTGTGCAGGTCATTAAACTCGCAAGCTTACCGAGCAGCAAACTCGTCCCCTCTGCAATGGCTCCTGGATCCTGTCAGTCATCCTTTGATCCATATGATATGTCCAGCAATGATGAAGAATACGTAACGCCTAACAATATGGCCGAGACAACACCTGGATGAAGTGATTGCGCGGCACGCTTATTGACCTCTGCCAGGCTCTATTTGAATTCCCAGCATGAAGCCCCATATAACTGGGGGCAAATGAATCCAAATCTCAATGATTACCACTCCGACCGAATGGAGATTAGCATTAAATTTTGGTTACTGTACATAACCCACTTGTGGTGCCAACAAGAGGAAACGCACTCCAAGTATGCCAATCTCTGTAATGTGGCACCCAATATATTCTCTTTCATACCACATGGTGTCGGAGTGGAAGCCAGTTTTTCCAATGGGCGAAATCGTATTGGCTGGAGTCAGTCAAAACCACTGGCGAGACCCTTCGCGAAAAAGTCGTTGTAAGGCAGTTTGCTTGACCCAACACCGCACTACTGGCGTGTGCTTATCCACTATCGGATACAATGAACACAGAAAAGTCCTCGGAAATGAAGAAGGAGGCGGGGGACATGAAATTGCACTGAATGGCCAAGGTTCCCAACATTTTGGAGATGTGGCAGGGCAGCCAGAACCTACGTGTGGCACAGAAGGAATCTTGTGCTCCCAACAAACACCGGACAGCCGTTGGATACATTTCGGACACGGAAGAGATCGTCAAAGCGTCCTGGTCACTCTTCCATCATGATGGTGTGGCAGCATTTACAATGTCAGGAATATCATTTTTCCCACCAGCTATGTCTGCAAAGAACCACCGTGGAGGACAAACTAAAATCTGAAATGTCCGCCGAATCCGGAGAATCAACCATCATCCAGTCGAATGTGACAAGGATATCACACCTGACAGCATTTCGGACACTGATAATTGGCCAAGCTCGAATGGCAACTTGGATAATCCAAATGACAGCGAATACGACCTCATGGCAGACTGTGAATCCGATATAGTGCCCAACAATGGCATCGAGGATGCGGAATGCCCAGAGCAGCAGGATGTGAGTGCCACCCCAAATGTTCCCGGATTGGTTTGGCCAACACGGAAGTCAAAGAGACAGGCTGAAAACGTGTTGGTGACGGTCAATGCAATTGAAACAAGGAGAAATAATGGAGTGAAGACAATGTAGGACAGAATGCGTCAATGGTTCACCAGCTGCTTTATGTAGCTTGACCAAAAGTTTCAGTTAGAGATATATTATGGGCGAATGGTGAGCAGTAGGTTGTGAATATCGGTTGATAAACAGATGTATAGCAGGCGCAATGAATCTTTTGGTGAGATTAGGCATTTATAGTTGTGTGAGAGTGAACAGTGCATGAATATTACGCCGCTCGGCTTCGCCACAGGGCCGAGTCTCAATCGGACAGAAAGTCAACCAATAAGGTCACATCATGATGAAACAATTATCGACGGCAGCAGATGTTGAATGTACAATAAATTAAAATGAGCTTCAACAGAGTGTCAACGATTTGTGGGTTTGTAAGTACTGAAATTCACCATTGACTTGTTCATTGTTATTCATAATGGACATATTGGCAGCTTTTATAGGCAATAGAGATAGCAACACGGTCACCACCCCATTCTTAGAATGAGCCTCAACAGAGCCTCAACGAGTTTTAGCTTGCCATGTTGGGTAATTTATGTTCCGATTTCTTGCAGACATCCATTGATCAGATATCGGCAGCCTTCACTGGCAAAAACAACAATGACATACTCCCTGCCGCATCCTGAATATGAGTGTGAACAGAGCGTCAACCGCATCAAGTCTTGCATATTTCGCAATCAAGGCGTCGCGCGAATCTTCGCCTGTGTAACAGTATTGTTGACCCCCTAGATAGGCAAATAAACCATATATCAAAGGTGAAACACAGATACCAAATAAATCGATATTGCAAACTGCAAAACATGCAAAATCGCATTATTGTTTGCCGAAAACATGATTTTGATAAGATACTATTAACACATTGCCAATAGAAGAGCTTTATATGGATGAATAGCTGGACCCGCTGGGTGACCCGCTGAGAACCCGCCCAATTCGGACCGGTCGGGAGTTTACCATTCAACCGTACATAAGTGGACTGTTCGCGTTTCATCACGACTGAGACCGCCAATTTGGCAACGGTTCAGTTTGGACCCGGACCCGGACCCGACATGACGGTCCGGAACCATCGCTATCACTGCTTCTATCTATAACTTATCGTGAAATGCAAATCAGAAAATCTAAAACAGATTGAATAAATAATGTGCAGATGATCCAGAGTATCTCACATGTGTTGTGACTGTTGTAATGATAAATCAAATATTGAATATTTTCCAATCACAGTCTAAAATGTAGACAATGATGGTGACTGTGAGAATGAGTATGAGAATATGAGATATGGTGTGCTGATGTGGAGTAAAATCACAGCTTCCACAGCAGAGTATTTCTTGGCCAGTGATTGATGTTCAGATACACTGCTGATCCAAAATCTTGTCATGCATGATACTCTTTTGTTGATCTGAATGTCACTTTGATAAGATATACTTGATTTTTGACATATAGTTGCTGCCCAGGCATACAAGAGAATGACTAATCAGCCACAAACGTATTTTACTTGGTGACCGCCCATGACAGTGTAACTGATGGGCCGCAAGTGGTATTTAGTGACTCAAATGACCCATCTTAACCACTCTCCCTGACCTAGTCACTACTGGGGGTTCACTACTAAACCCTTCTCTCCCTTTTCCATGCTCCATAGCATCCTCTAGGTCCAGCATATCACCAATATATACAACAGAGTCCTCCTCCCCCCAATTCTTCTCCTCATCCCACCCCCATCCACCCATCGTATTGTTGGAAATGGTATAGGGTGCTGTGAGAAAGTCCCAAAGTGATATCGTTCTCTCTACTCTAGTGGTCTCTCTATATACAGAATGACATGGCCGAATTGGCCGCTCCCCTGTTGGGCAGACTCGGGCTTGGGGTTGAGCGGATTTCAACTACTCCCACTCCGTGAATACCCCACCCATACAAAAAGTCAAAGATAACGAGAGCATAAGTCTGAGAACAACAAAAGAACATAAGAAAGAAAGACTAAGTACAAGTCAAAAGAGACAGACTCAGCATCAAGCCGGATGCTTCACAAGGAAAAACAGAACTGACAGCCCCGGGTCCGTGCAGTGACCCCCTATAACCACAACCCTGCTCAAAGTCACTTCAGTGACAACCGCCCGCTGACCATCAATGAGTAAAATCAAACCCAACTCAACAAACATGATAAAGAAACACAGTTGCAGCCAAAACTAATATATGCCCATACTGGCACAGTGCTGCACAAATTTCTCCCTAGGCAGAGCCTTTGTAAGACAGTCTGCTACCATGACTCCAGTGAGAGTATACTCCAGAGATACTTCTCCTCCTTCAACCTGTTCCCTAACGAAGTGATGCTGAATATCGATATTTTTGGTGCGAGCATGGTACACGGGACTGTGCGCATGTGTGTTGCATCATTGGTTTTCTGCATAGATGGTGATAGAAGGGAGCTTCTTGTACTGGCGATCCAGAATCTCACTGAGAAGGAAGCGAATCGAAATTGCTTCCTTAGTAGCCTGAGTGAGTGCCATATACTTAGCTTCGGTGGAGGACAAGGCCGCCATGGCCTGTTTCCTGCTTGACCAGGAGACTGGCAATTGACCAGCCAGAAAGATGTAAGCACCAGTGCTGTGGCATGAATCTAGACACCCAGCCCAATCGCTATCGCTGTAGCCAGCAATCTCTGTATCCCATCGGATCTTTTGATGATGGGGCTGGGTTATGGTTGACGTTGAGGAGCTGGCCTTGGGAATAACTTCGAAAGCAGAATACCTCGTTAGGTGCAGTTGCAGGTGCGCAGATGCTCCAATGTACCTGAGGATGTGATGGAGGGCTGCAAGATGATCGACGCTGGGAGCACAGGAAAACTAAGAGACAGCTCCCACTGCATATGAGAGGTCCGTCCTGGTAGCCAGCATCAGGTACATGATCAAACCAATGATGCTTCGATACAGAGTATCATCATGTAGGGAGAGAACAGCTCCAGATTCCTTTCTGAGCTGCGTACCTGGACTGAGAGGAGTACGGCATGGGTGGTTGGAGGAGAACTGAAACGGTTGAAGGAACTTCTCAGCATACAGCTCCTGGAAGAGATGGAGTCCATTTTGAACTCGAGTAACTGCGATTCCTAGAAAGTAGGAGAGGGGACCAAGATGTGACATCTCAAAATGAATATTCAACTTCTTCTTCATTGACTGGACACTTTCCAAATCACCAATCAACACAAGGTCATCCACAAAGACCATAAGGAGCAGAGTTTGAGAGGCATTGAAGTATACAAAGCAATCTGCTTCCCCTTGCTGCAGACCATGCAGTGTAAAGAATCCATGCAATGCCTTGTTGAGAACACATGATGACTGTTTTAAGCCATACAAAGTCTTGTGAAGTTGGAGGACCACTTCCTCCTGGGGCCCTCTTGAAATGCCTGGAGGCAGCTCCATGAATATGGACTGCTCATCGCCGCTCAGATCCTGCCCAAGGAATGCTGTCTCAATATCCATCTGGGGGATTTCAAAGTCTTTCGATACTGCAAGAACATGTAGAAGGTGAAGTGTCTGAAACTTGACCACTGGGGAAAATGTTTCCAGATAATCGATGCCATATGACTGTGTATATCCCTTCGCTACCAGTCATGGCTTGTACCGCTGGACCTCTCTTTTTGGTCCATACTTGATCTTAAAGACCCATCTGCATCCGATTATATTTCGATGCTCTGTTTGGTTTTGATACGCTTCAGTCCACAATTTATTTTTTAAAATTGATGCCAGTTCCTAATGGCATGCCTGCTCCCACTGACTTCGTTGTGTGGAATTCATAGCCTCTTCCCAAGTTTGAGGCTCTTCGATGGATGTAGTTGCCTGTGCTACTGCAGCGTGTCCCGTGTTGCTGCCTGTCTGCTGAGTGCTTTGTGACTGTTCCTCGTGGAAACATGGGGTACTGAATATGCCAGCAGTCTGTCTTGAGCTCTGTCATCTCGATGGTCCTACAACTGCGCTGGTTGCTTCATCGTCAACTGCTGTCCTTGGAGCTGGAGCTTTTAGTGTACTCTAATCAAGAGTTTCCGTGCTGCCCTGACTTCGATCAGTTTCGTCTGCTGGTGGTGGTGGTGTATCTGCCTGTAAGTCTGCCTGCGATGGCTTCGAAGCAACTCCTGAGTCCTCCTCTTCATCTTCCTTGATGACTTCAACAGGTGGATATAGCGCTGCCGCTGCCGCTGGAGGTACAAAATCAACATCTCTGGTGATGATTATCGAATGGTTGCAGTACACCCTATACTGATTTCTGCCTTCATAGCCCACAAGATGTCCTTTGATTGTATGATTGGGCTCCCACTTTCTTCGAAGGTCTTTTGATACATGATGCCATATCTCGCATCCAACGGGCTGCAGATGGACTAGCAATTGGGCAGGCTTCCCAGTGCATAACTCATAAGGGGTCTTCGTTTGAGACCTGGTGGGAGTTCGATTCATAATATCAACAGCAGTCCTCGCTGCTTCAGCCCACAGAAAGAGAGTAAGTTGAGCCCCAGACAGCATTACCTTTGCTCGCCCAACAATCGTCCTATTGACCCTCTCTGCAACTCCATTCTGCTCCTGTGAATAGGCAGCAGAGACCTCATGCTTGCATCCAGAGGACGCCACAAATTCCTCGAAAGCATGAGATGTGAACTCCCCACCATTATCAGAGCCAAATACCTCAATCTTCACTCCATGCATGGCCTCACATAGTGCAAAGTACTTCTTGACACTGCCAAAAGTGTCACTTTTCTTCGTGATGGGTTCCAATTCCTTCCAAGAAGTCACATCATCCCTGAAACAGATATGATACTTTGCTCCTCCCAAAGATTGAGGAGTCATCGGTCCACAGAGATCAGAGTGAACTCTGTCGAGAGTATTTGAGGCCCGTTGAGCAGTCTTGGATGATGAATGTCGGGTCTGCTTCTCCTGCAGACATGCAGCACAAGCCTCGATGGCTGTGGAGGTTATTTAAAAACCAGAGGCTGGGTCCTTGGCCAGCTGTTTGATTCCTTCGAATCCAATATGCCCACAGCGTAGATGCCATTGGAACTGAGAATCAGCAGATTTCCTCGATGGATGCTGGATGGGATATGATCTGATGGGCACGGAGGCTGTGGCAAGAGCAGCATGGACAACCGGATTCTTCTTGGTGTAAAGCACATATCAGTGGCCAATCAGTGTCGCAGTTGCTGTGACATCAGGACCATTCAAAATCTGCATGACATGATCAGCACCCTAGAAATCTCCATTAGGCGGTCCTGAACCTGGCTGGTTGAATACAATCTGACACCCTGACTGGTGGATCAGGCGAAGAGCGAGAAGCGAGCTGAATCCAAGTCATGGAATATGGAGCACATCTTTGAGTGTAATGTCTCCAGAGGGTAGGAGCAGCACCACATCTCCCCTACCAGTGGCCTTCACAATGCTGATGTTGGCCAGAGTGACTGTGGTCGAGTCAGGATAGTGGGTGATAAAGTGACCCTGCTGGGAGGTCATATGGTGTGAGGCTCCGCTATCAACAATCCATTGATCCAGAGTTGGAGGGGAATAGTATGCAGTATCCTGTGCATTGACCTGGGCCATCTAAGCAACAGCCTGCCTCTCATTGGCAGACCCCTGGCCCCTTCGATCCTCCCTGGCAATCCTCTTCATCCAGTCCTTCGCCCAGTGTCCCTTGAAGTGGCAGTAGCTGCAAGTGTCCTTGGAGCGATTCCCACGCCACTGATTGTGTGCCACCTTCGACGGCGTCTCATTCTCCGCGTAGAAAGCAACTCCTCCTTTCCTGAATGCTGCCTTCCTCCCAGCGAGCTTCTCATGTTGAAGAATGAGTCTGGATGAAACCTCTTCGAAGGTCAGATACTAAGCATTGTTGATGCTTGTTCTGAAAGGATGGTACTCCATGGGCATAGTGTTTAGTAAGAGGAAGATCTTGTCATCGTCCTCATAGGCTGTGCACCCAGCACAGAGAAGCTGGTTGAGGAGCTTCTGCAATTTCGAGATAAAATCCGACATATCCTCCCCCTGATACTGTACCTGAGACAGTTCACTCCTGAGGAACCAGATTCGTTGCTTGTCCTTCCCCTGGTACCGCTCTTTGAGCATCTTCCACACAGTCACTGGATCACGCTCAGTCGACAATATCTCTATGCGATTGGCATCAAGCATTCGTCCTAGAAGTCCACGGACCTCGGTGGCTTTAGTATCCCAGGTCTGCTGGCTTTCAACAATCTTCGAGTCGATGGGGGAAGAGGAGCTGGAGGAAGCAGTGGCAGATTCGGATTGAGTGGTGGCAGAGGGTCGAGGTTCCTGACCTTCGATCAGAGCAAGCCAATCCTTCTCAGGGAAGTTGTCAGTGGCAGCAAGTAGCCAATTTCGAAAATCCGAATGGGAGCTGAGGGGTTTGATGAAACCAATGGAAGTGAGAGCAGAGAGATCAGAAGTCATCTTGAGCAAGATGTGATAGAGGAATATGATACTAAAAGCGAAGGGGAGATAGAAGAAGTGGGGAAGGGATGTGAGCAAAGAAGAATGCAAGAGGCAGTGTGTGGAATGGGAATGTGCGAAGATGAGTTTGTTGAGATGAATTGGATGTGAAGCAAGGAGGGTGCTAGAGGTTCTTATATACGAGATCCTTTTGTCAAAAGATTGATCTGTGTGTGTTCGAATGGCGTGCCAAGTGCCAGTTGATCAGAACACCTTAGTGGTGCGCTAGAAGAAATTGTCTTCATGCGGTATTTCTGAGCCGGAAGTCACCATAGCGTGGTAGGTGACCAGGGGTGATCCAAGTGGCGGCACCACTATCACCAGCGGTTGAACTACTACCTCCACCGCTAGAAGCACCGCTAACAACAAAACTAGAAGTTCAGAGAAGTGGAGAACAAATGCGTCAAGAACTTAGTTATCGGAGATTGTTGGGGCCGGAGCGAAGGAGATTGATAACAATCTCAACACAGAAGGTCTCGAGTGGAGCTTAGAACATAAACCGGAAGTGCACTTGGATAAGTGAATTGGGTGTAGCATTCCCGACCTGGTGGGAAGTTCAGAACGGAAAGTATACCAGTGAGGTAGCCATAGAAATGAATGGGGGTGAAAGTCATAGACTGACTCATACGCTGCGCTGTCCGGGTTCATAACCTGTTGGACATGGTAGCGGGCGCTGTGAGAAAGTCCAAAAGCGATATCGTTCTCTCTACTCCAGTGGTTTCTCTATATACAGAATGAGAAGACCAGATTGGCCACTCAGCCATCGGGCAGACTCGGGCCCAGGGTTGAGCGGATTTCCGATACATATCTCCTTCCTTATCCTCCCAATCACTTAGCACAATTACAGGAATCTTCTTTGCCCATATGATCATCTTTTCCACATGTTTAGAGCTCTTTGACCCCTCTCCAGAGGATACTACCTTTGCTGCAACCTTTTCTTGGCGCATTTTGGCTTTGGCCACTTCTTCTCTGTCTAACCTCTCTCTTTCTTCCCTGAGCTGAACCACATCCTCAGCTGTATACACATGAGCTTTACCAAGGTGGTGGCGGTCATTTGCAACAACGGCAGTGGGGTCTTTGGCCCCCGAGCGAAGTGTTCTCAGCATTTCATCTCCTGATTTCTTATCTGCAAGTGCACTCTAAGCTGACCTTCCCAGCGGCACTATAGGAGCCTTCAGCTTGAGAGAGGAAGGTAATTGGCGAGTGACAAGGTGAAGTGCACTGCAGGCTACTCACCTTACCGCTCTGCGCTGTCTGGGGGTTGCACTGAGGAGTGGAGTGGGAGTGGCTGGTGTTGCATATATGGTTTATCTCCCTGACGTATGGCTTCAGTTGGGCTGATACATAATCTCTTTAACATGATGGTCATTCCGGGCTCAGCTGGCAATGCCAGACTCAGCTGGAGATGCCAGCTGAGTGCGCATGCATGCGTACAAGACATGCTCCAGATACCGTATATATATGAACACGAATGTACCTGCACTTACAATACAAGCTTGAAGCAATCAGTACAGTTCAACAGCTGGCAGGGATTCAAATCGAGTGATATTTCGTGACTGCCGAATCAATACCTTGCATGGGTTAAGAGGCCAGATCCCAGTTGCCTCAAAGGCACTCCAGATGTTGTTCTTGGTGTATGCTGCAGCTCTAGCGCATGTTACAAGTCTGTAGGAAAGAATTTGAGTGGAGTATAGAGTGATATAGCAGGTGGGCTTACGTATAAAACTGTCCTTTCTTAAGTGCATTCCCTCCTTTTCTAACATATTTATCCAGCTCATTGCTATACCAGCGGGAAAGAGGTCTGAACAGCCCAACATCTACAGGTTCTAGGATGTGTGTAGAGTGTGCAGGAAGGCAAATAGGGTGAATATTTCTATTCATGCAAAAATCGAAAAATTGCCATGTTAAATTAGAGCCATGCACATCAAGGATTAGAATTCATGGTTTGCCCTTTGCACTGTAATAGTTAGCATGAGCAGAAGGTCAATCTAATGGTACAAACATCTTAATAGTATATTTCTCAAAGTTCTGTTCCACCCATTCCAGTCCCAATTCATTGTCAGTCCAGTCTTTAGTTGACCATGCAAATGTTGCTTGCTCTTTATCTTGCACACAAGAATGCCATCGCAGTAGATGCTTGCCCCCCTTGAGGATATTGATGGGTGGTATAACTCTACGATCTGCAACAATACACTCTATAAATGTAACCATTTCGCGATTTCCATCCTAGGTATAGTGGGGATTCTTTCTACGTCTACAGTATATCACCTTCACGTTGAGAGCCTGACCAAGTTTAAATCCCGTTTCATCCATATTGTAAATGTTTTCTGGTTGCGCATTGTGCTTTCTGGCAAGTTTTCCAAGCTACAGTGACCAGTATTAGTTTGAAATAAATGAATGGACAAAAATGATATACCTTGCGAAAAAAGTCTTTTACAATTGCAGCATGTTTTGCATTCGCCCTTTGTCAATCTGGAGATTGGCTGTACTTTGCAGCGATTGCAGGATGGCAGGTGCGAAAGCGTGTAATCAAGTGCTTCCCAAGTTGTCATCGCCGATGTAGAGGTAGAAGGTACATTGCAAATGCCTTAACCATCTTCGCTTGCACCGGATGTCCCAAGTCATCTAGAGTCTCACAAAACCTGACAATTGATTTCCCCTCTTCCACAGTCAGTAGCTGCTGCTTCTCTTGTGCTGCACTCCTTGGCTGCGCTCCTCTAACTGGGTCTCACAAGGTTCCATATGGTATACCATATGTTGAAGCAGCAGAGCAGATTGATGGTTCAAGACCTGAATGGGATGCATGGTTGGCTTTGCGAATCTCATTCTCTCTGTCAGTCAGTGCATCTCTGCACTTCACTGTACCCATGGTTGCGTTGTTGGGGGGAGAGAGTGAAAATTGAGTTTCTGTGTGGGATAATGAAGCATCCCTGCTTCTGGCGCTTGCATGCTTTTTTGCAGGATTGGTTGCTAGGTCATGGGCGGTTACACCATAAATTACTTTAAAGCATGTTTATCTTGTTCATAGTGCACTTTGAATTTTCGATTTGTTTCATTCCCAGCATGTTTCTTCATCTTTGAATGCGTTTGAATCTGTGGAGATAGTGCACACAACTTGTCATCTAGTTGCTACTATACATTTAGATCCAGGTGGCTCATTCTGCATAGCCTCTACTACAATCACTCTTTATACTTGTGTGGAATCTGAAGCCTGCTGCAGAAGTTCCTTGTCTGATAAGCTTCATGTACACTGTCCATTGGTGGAATATAGCGACTGCATACAGTATCTTAAATATACAGCCCTGGCCACTTCATACAGTCACTTATCTTGATGTTGACCAAGTTTAATGTATGCATGTATTCTTGCAGATTGTAAAATGGGTTTAGTAGTTTGTGCTCTGTCAATTCAGCTGGAGTTTGAGACACAGAATTACAAAAGACAATGTCTGCTCAGCAACTCTTCATATAACCAGGAACTTCTACCTACACTGTATTCCACACTAACACACTAAAGCTTAGTTCACAGTACATTGAATGCAGACTGAACTGGATTCTAGGTAAATTGAATGTTTGGGTGGCCAAAAACCATATCTCAATATAGATTATGTCAACTTGTTGGCACCAACATGGCCCAAAGATAGTACATTTGAACCACAGTCTCCTCTCCATGATGTAGTATGTGACCAGCAACTCCCACCCACACCTTAACATAAAGAGCTAGGTTTAATAATAATTCTGATACTGGGCTATAAGGATTCAACCTTCATCCAAATGCCAAGAATACTGAGAGATCAAGTTGCAATAGATGCAGATATTAAGCAATGACATCTTCAGAGAGTGCAATAAACGGTCAACGTATTGAGAGCCTTCAATCCCAACAGTTATATCGAAGACTGGATACCAATGCAATCCTTGATTAACTTGGAAATGTGAAAACTATATGTATTCAATACTCAGTGTACAATGAGAGGACATTTCACTATCATTCACATTATCAGATCTAGATTTTAACCCCAACATCTTATAAGTCACATTTGTAGCAGTGAGACTAATAGGAAATTGTTGATTCAGTGATGTAATATTTTTTAGAAATTTAGTACAAATTCTGAAAGTAAATGAGTATTTATAACCCAATTGTTAGCAATTATGGCTCTGACAAGAGCTTCAATTAGTCAGATTACCTCTGAATCATCCTCATACCATACTGGTCATTCAGTAGAACGTTTCTTTCCAGTGTGAATCAAAATTCTCCCCATTCTTCGATAACTTACAGATTGTAGTGCACGTCCCCTGCAGCCATAACCAAGGAAAACTGCCAACAGTGAAGTTGGTAGCACAATATTGCCTTAGCAACCGCTAACATACCAGCAGAATAATAACACCACGGATTATGATGAAATTTGTGTTTCCTTCTGACAGCATTCCAGATGTAAAGTGGATGTTGTCTATTATACTGACTAAGCAGAATTTCGGTCTTCCAATATATAAGAGCCTGGAATAAAATGAAGATCTACCTAAGCTTATTTTTGTAAATACAAGTAGCAGAGGCAGTGGCAAGTGAAGACTCATTAATCAGTGCATGACGATGAGTCTTTACCCTGTGAGTCAATTTGGTGATCTTAGCACAGGTGACTTCCTTACAGATCATATAGTAATACTTCCCCCTTTTGCTACACTGTGTGGAGTAAGAAAAAAACATTGTGCCAAACATCCATAAAGTGGAATCTCTGGTAGCTCATTAAAACCCTTGTCCTGTTGGCTGCTGTACACATGGACTGGGTGCAGTCTGTAGCCTGATATGGGACAGCTATTCAATCTGCATCATCAATCTGAATGCATATTAATCTCATAATCAGTACCTTGTACCTTGAGTCCATTGATTTTGTAAACTTCTCATGGCTCTGTCTTCCCAATGTTATTGAGAATATATTTGCCAAATCCCCTTGTGTCGATATACAGGAGTAATTGCTTACACTTCACATGTGAATATCTCAGCTTCATTTGTGAAGTGAATAGTCAGAGACTTGGTTTGGGCGTTTTGATTATATTCATTATTTTCAAATCTGTTTGACACAATTGTGTAACCGCAATAACCATCTGCCTGCTCCCAAGGCCTCCCAGCACGCGATGTACTGGCACCGACATTCTGCGTCTGGGATAGTCAAGATATAGCGCAACATACATTTTGGTAAATCTTGATTCTGAGGCAATTTTGCACAGTGCCTAGGTTGTTTAACTTACAAGTTGCAAAGAGAATAGTTTAATCACTGCTGCCTCATTAACTGCGTTTGGTGGATAGGCCAACAGCATATTGTCAACGTAGAGAAGTAGATGAATACTGCCCAGAGATGAGGCTCCTACTGAAGGATGTAGAGTGCCTTTTGTAGTGTGATAACTTCCGATATCCAGTCTTCCACCCCCGGGCAGTCGTCCATCAGGCCCTCAATGGTTGGATAGCCCTCTGGCAACTCCATGAGCAAGGCATCATTGTAGATGTCAGGGTTAAGGAATGCAGTGACCATGCCAAGATGATCCATATTCCAGATGGTTGGCACTGTGTGTGATACCTATTAGCATTCAAAACATAGTGAGTTTGCCTACTGGTGCATATGTTTCTCCTTTGTCGATTTGCTCATCGCTTTGGATTATACGCCTGGCTGTGTACTGCATTGTGCAGTCAGTAGTGAGTGCTGTTTTGAAAACCCATTTAGATATCATTGGCATGGCTCCAAATCTTTCCAGGTACATTAACTGGTGTGAAGGTGACATTCTTAATGAAACAGCCGCACTCCTCCATGATCGTGGCTTTCCATTGCTTTTGGAATAGGTAATGCTGTGCAACCTTGGATAAGTGTGGATCGCCATCACTTCTAGTTGAGGTTAGCAGTATATATGTCAGTTTAGAGACGTCTACCTGTGCACTGCTTCTTGTCACTCTGTCTGTCAGTACCGGTGATTTTGTGATCTTTCATTAGTAGCCATATCAGACTGTCACAATTGAATTTTTGTAAAGACATCGTCTCTGAATAGGGTTAGATGTGGCTCGAACATTGGACAGTGACTGCTATGTGGATTGTCTGTGGTTCTGTGGGCGTCCTAATCAGGAGCAATGTGTGTGTCAGTGTGGCCAATATGCACGCCTGTAGCAGGTGGACTTCGATTTCCACACCGATTTGTACTGTGCCAAGCTGATGGACAATTGGAATTTGCTTGTGCTGTGGTGCAAGTCCCAACAACTGGTCGGCAAGTAACATATTCAGTGCGGCCACGAGTCATGCATTCACCTATTCCATGTATATGCTGAGTACGGCTGTGAGCCATGCTCTCATCCATTACACTGGTGGCGATACCCTGACCATTTGTTGTCTCCTGGCAGTGGTCTGAATATGTCAATTCTAGTAGTCTACTCTGGCTCATCTGACCCATCATAGTGTACAATGTTGTCAAAGATACCATTCTATTACGCCTTGACTACATTACGTTCCAAAACAGAGATTCACTGTAACATTGCAGAGTCATTCGAGTGGCTGACCATCATGCAGGCTCGAGAATATGCAACACAATGCAGTGTATAATACGATGTATTTTATGGAGTCTTGTTGCAATTGATAATTTCACCTTGTCAGCCCCTGGTTGGGTATGCCCTGATGATAATATGCAGCCCTATTGTCTGCTTCACACCAAATTAAAGAGGGGGTTGTGAATTCAGTATCATTGATTTTGGCATTTCAGTGATTGTGCAAATCAACATCTCCATAATCCCAAGACAATGATGAGCTAATCTTCAGTGGCACAGTCTTGCAGCAATTTTTGATACTGGAGTGAGATTGGAAGTCAACTTTGTTATTTGGGATTGTATGATTCTCTTATGGGAAAAAGTTGTGGCTTTTGATGTGATTGGAGTATATAGAGATCTCCAATGCAGTTGGCAGCAATAGAAGCAGTCAATGTTGTACTAGCAGATATGAGGCATTTCTGGTGTTGAACTGTGGCTGTGTATCATGCGTGTTTGAGTTAACTTAATGATTGAAAAGATATTCCACAAGTCAGAGTACAGAAAGCATCCAATTCGTAGTCTTGAGTGAATGGCCAGTCCATGATATGTGATGGTTACCATTGTTTCATCTCCAAGATTTATGCTAAATAGAGATGGCAGTATTGGAGATATAGCAGTGGACAACATAAGTGTGATGGTGGCATGAGTGGAATTTGATAATTAGCAGAGATCTCAATCACCAGGTGACAATCGAAACTGTGCCAGCGTCGTAGTTACTTCTACTTGTGAGGCAGGAGTGCTTCATTTGTTTGTGGTGTTTTGGTCCTGTCGATGTCATTGCCAAATGCAGGCAATGGCTCCCATATCGGGAGGATGTCCGCAGTGAATGCAGAGCACTTTCTCGGTTGTTGGTCGGTTACAACCTCTCCATCCGGAACCACTGCTAAGTCATATGAAAACAGAACAGCTGTCAGTACAATGAGAGTTGATTTTGCAGTACGTGCAGCGGTATTGTTTATTGGTTTGTCCACAGTGTTTGCTGACATGTCCTCACTCTCCTCGCTTGACATATTCTCTACAGTGACTATAGCATACGAATCTGGTGGACTTCTCTCACTATTCCATTCAATGATCAGCACAATCATTGTCCTCTCGTTGTTGCTTTGCGACTTCCCAGGCAGTTGGGACTGGAATGTGTTGCGGCAGAATATCGATCTTGATTTCGGATTTTTGGGAATCGAAAAGCAGATGTGAAATTTCTCGGTTTCGTTGGGGAACACTTCAGTGGAGAAGATTATAGAATATCTAATCAATTTATGGTGAAGATTGATTAGTCTAGTACAGTACTGTGTGATCATTTCATCTTTCAATGTACAGAAAGTGTGATACAGACAAATGATCCTGGTTCGACTGAGCTGGTTTGCAATATTGTCCCCTTCACTGTGCAGTGTTTCCAACATTTCCACTTGATCATCAAGGTCATCGATCCACTGATCAAGATCATCCGTTCTACCAACAAAGATTTGGGGTGTAGCATTATTGGCTGTCTGGTACCACTTCTTCTGGTGAGTGAGTGTAGTAAATCTGTTTACCTTGGGAAACGCTCGTCTCCTATGACATTATTGTACCCCCTCGTTGTAATCTGAATGTGGTGTGCAGACTTGTTCCAGGTAGGGTAATTTTCATGAGTAAATGTAGAATCATTCTGTGATTGGTATTAAACATCTCCACGGTGGCAGCCCCAGGACGAACTGATCATAGAGATCGTGCTGTTGAGCCCTAGTGTTGTTTCTACAGTTGATGCTATGGCAACAGTCTAGGGTTAGGAATGTTAAAGCTCTGGTAGATTGTGAGACGACAGTAGTGCGATGTGAAGTGACTTCAGTATGCGTCATCCGTACTCAGAGTCTGTTCCGAATGTTGAGCGTAAACAGTCTATTGTACTCTATATGATGAAGATCTTCCTTAACATACATGTGAGCCTGGAACTCCATGGAGGTCCATGGGAGCTCATGATTGGCAATACCAGTAGTAGTGGCGGTGGTGAGTAGAGACTTGAGGATGAGTCTAGGGCAGTGAGTCCGTAGTGTGTGAACCTATTCCATGATCGCAGCACATCTGACTTTCTTTCAGATCATACTGTTATAGACAGATGTTCCTATTACAATGATCTATAATTCTCCCCTATTATTCAAAATTGCTGTTTGAATCTTGTCAATCCAAACACCATTACATATAAGGTCTGAAATCTAATAAGATGTGTGGAATGTAAATGCTGCAACAATTTCAAGCCATGCAGTATTCTCACATCCTGGAACTACACAGACATTTCCTACTTCTGTAGAAGTTCTAAGCGGGGCCACTCAGTCTCATTCAAATTCTCACTGATTCATTTAGCCAGCCACAAGGGTTAGGAAATGTCAAAAGTATTTCAATGTCATGAGTTCCTCAAATGCATCTGTTTCAGGCATGTTTGGTTCAATTCTTGGTGCAATGGCTTGAACCAACCTCCGATTCTAGCATCTATAGCCTGGTTCACAGGAAGGCAAGAATTCAGAATAGGGCAGTCATAATCCTTCAATTCTAGTTTGACTGACTCTTTCTAAGTCTCAAGAATAGACTTCAATTGGTTGTATGAATATTACATACTGAAATTATGTATGGTGAACATATTTGAGCTTGCCTTAAGTTGTATCCTCCTTGACCCTGGGCTACTTGCTAGCACTATCTTCCCATTCTTCAATTTTATCTTATACCAGCGTTACCCTGGGTTACTTGTCTCTCTATATTACCCTCTTCTATGGTCAATCCATTAACATGGAACCAATTGCCAGCTATGTGAGATATTACTATTGATAGAAGAATCATGATGTATACTATGAGAAAGCACTCATATTCTACAAGACAGCCAATCTTCATTGTCCATTAATTGTAGGCCTTCCTGCCTTGCCTGCAACCATTATGCTGAAGATGAATAATGTCAAGCATGTGTTGTAATAACAAAGAATGGTAAATATGAGGATTAGGAGATTGGCAATAATATGTGTGAGCATACTGGAGACTCAACCTTGCATTCTGAGATTGCAGAAGATGTTCTAGATCTCCAAAAATAAGTTAAAGTCTAAGGCTAGGAATACTGGGACATGCCACTTGAAGATAGAAGGGTTCCACTACGAAGAATCTGAGACAAAGTGATACTATTGTAACATGCCCTCCACTTCTAATTTTCTGAAATGCAGTTGGAGCTTTGGCACTGCCATTACTTTAATACCAACAGTCAGCTATCAACATATTACACATGTGTAACCATGCACCCACACAGGTGCTCCCACTGTCACATCCTGAGGAGGCCAGAATATTCCGCAATATATGGGAGGTGGAGAGGACTATATTCTGTAATTCCACAAGTCAACACCTGAGGAAGCAAAAAGGTTTATCACCGACAATAGTGGTCACATGGACTTCTTGGCTAATGACATCATATCAGAAGAACTTGAAGATTGATAAACTGTGGAAACTAGCAATTGAAGCTTACAATCGTTACTGTGTGTTTGCAGCTACTACAGTCAGTTCACCATCAGTCAGTCAATTGCCAGTTAATCCTTTGCTTAACATAGATTTGCAAATATGAGGAACTCTGTGTGTTGTAATCTGTTTGATTCTCCTGTATCAAATTTACAACATTGACTACACACGAAAGTACATATCAATCAACTGGAAGCCTAGTACTGTTTAACAGATATTGGCGGATTGAGCTTGCTGAACTACTGTGGGAGATTTGCGGTTGGATTTACAATTGGGTACTGAGCTTCAGATCATGGCCGAGGAGCTTCTGTTTGATGGTGCTGATCTTTCAAAGCTCATGGAAAATATGAACTCATTGTCCACCTATCTGGAAGTGCTGCATTTCATCTACCATCAATTTTCTTTCACTGCCAACAGTTAAGGGTGCCAGCCTACCTCATTTCAGTTTATTCCACTTCTTGTTGAGCAAACATTAGCACTGGTGGCTGCCTCTATTTATTACATGCAGTCTGAATATGCCACTGGTAAGGTGCATATAGTAATATTGTATCAAAATGAATTTTGAGGTAGATTTTACTCTTTCCCAGAGACAAATTGTACTGTAGAAGCCACTGCAGTTATCAATAGCACATTAATCAGCCACTTCACACCCCTCTCCATCTGTGCTCCTCCACTATGATATATACTTCTAACTGCTCATCAGCACTTTGCACCATAGTGTATCACTTCAATATTGCTCTAAGCACTTCATTTACCCCTTTGCAATCTTTGCCACTGGGTTTGAGAGTTCTCAATTACAATCCCCTCTTCTGTGCCTGGTTCAGTAGTCCTTGATTTTGTCTTTCACTTCCAATCCCCACCCTTCTTCTGTGCTGTTCTCAGCAATCCTTGCCATTCTTTTGATGGGATAGCCACCACTCAATTCCCACCCGCACTTGCTGGCCTAGATACTTACTCCTCTATTCCATACTGTGCCCCACCATCACATTCTAGACTCCCGCCTTTGCACACAGCACCCACTATCTTGCACTCCTCTTTCAGTTATTGTACTCCCCTCTTGCATCCTAATATATTGTATTGCCATAGAAACTCCATTTTGAAATGCAGCTGGCTGTTATTTCTTTACAATGTTGTTAGATATTACTAATTGAGCTGATCCACATTGGAAGTTAATGTCACCCTCCTGCCAAATACCAATCATCAGTAAATAAAAACAAACCATCCAGCTGCTTTACATTAATCAGAAAAGGTTTGGCTCTGTTTTCGTTGGCCTTGAAAAAATGTCAGTTGTAGAGGATGATTTTGACACCTTGGTTGATAAATATTATTTGATCACTTAATCATGTTATTTTTTCAGTCTACCTGGTTTGAACTTTCAATTACTCACCGTTTTCTTTTGTTTCTTAATATAGTCTTGTAAAAAATACAGTTAAAGCTGATGTTGGCCAGGATTGTATAATGTAGACATACCTACTAAATAGTAATCTATATATCATATTTACTCTGAAGGGGAATAGATTCCTAGTTTACACTTGAAGAGTTTCACAGAATGCCTGCAGATTGCCAACTTATTGTACACCAGAATTGAAGAATCTGTCACAGTTAGGTTGGAGTTGCGGTATATGTTGGGTGACATGACTTGGTACTTCCAAAGTTCCATACAGCACTCCAATATACTTCCAAACATATTACAATTACTTCCATCAAGCTCCCATACCAGTCATCAGAGATTCAAGTCACTTCAAAAGTTGACTGTAATCCACCACTACTATTGGATTCCCTTCTAAATCTCAACTAATCAAATATGCAATCTGCCTCCTCTTACTAACTCATTGAGGCATAAAGTGACTCAAATATGTTTTGCTGATAACTGTGTAATCTAACACCAATCTGAGAAACAAAATAGTTTGTGGGACTCTAATAATCAGCACTATGAGAATACAGTGCCATATGTAAGGTGTTTCTGCAGTCCCACCAAGAGATCCCAGTTGCTTAGGCAAATATATATACAGGCCCCCACTGCACTGAAATTTGAATATCACAAAAGTTACAGTTTTTGGCAAGTTGAATGCACCTCCATAACAGAAGGTAATTGCAGAAGAATCTTCGAATGCTCTTGCAGCATCAGAGAGTGGTTTGCTTAGCTTTAGGGGAGTGTGGAAGATTTGGAAATCCCTTAGATACACTGGTGAGGTTGCTTGGAGTGTGTGGGGAAACGTTATTTTCCTTCAAGACTGCTTTATATTTCGCTGATTAGGTTCACTTTAGGAAACAATGGGTACCCCTGCCTTCATTGAAGCAGATGTTACCCAGTTTATTAAACTGTATCAAAACATCCCATCTTACATAGGAACTGACCTGGCAGCAGATGATATGAATGTAACCTGTCTGTACTACTCCACTGAAGATATCCAGCTGACCATCAATCTGATATATGGATTGTTGTACAAGTACTTGGAGTAGTTGACCGAGACACTGCAGGATGCCTTCCCATACCACAGTTGCCAAGTTGTCAGTACATGTTGTTGTATTTTAATAAGTATAGAAAGATCTGCTGTAGTGTGGGATCATTGGCATGAAAGTGCTGATTCTCACCCATGTCAGTATCGGTCATGTTATAATCAACCTTGAACTAATGACTGTATACTAACAACTGGCAATACTCCTCTGGGCACTACAAACAGAGTTGATATGAAAATAGGTGATAAAACATCAACAGAATCCTGGAGACATGTAGTTATTGTCGGGAAAGTGAATGTTTATTGCTTTGAGCCTCAGGGTGTGCACAGTAGTGGTGGGATCATAATCCCCAATTAGTCGAATCAAGGAGTGAACTGGACTGATGGAGTGGCTTTCAGGTGTACCAGGAAGTACAGGCAACAATTCATTTAGCTGACTCAACCCATACAGTGGCCTTCAGATGTACCCAGAAATGCTGGTGACCAATCTGCCATGAAACATAATGATAGGTGACAATGTGGATGGTACTTGTGAATGCAGGCCACAATATTGGGAGCAATGGGGACTGCTGGCCACAATGTTAGGAGTATGTTTAATCACAGGTGAGGAATGGTGGAAATGCCGCATATTCTTCCGAAATTCAGCTGGTGTACTTGAATTACTGAGCTGCAGCTCATTGTTGGATGATTTTAGAAGATGTATATGGGTGTTATTCTTGCTCATGTATTGATAGATGTATGCGTCAATGAATCTATTGATCTACATAGCATCTTCTGGACTGGCAGTTGGCAGGGCTGGAGTACAATCAGAGCAGTGTCTGCTGATTGTGAGTGAGTGAACTGAAAGCTACACAGAAAGTAGTGATAGCAACGGGTCTGTGTAACCTGCCATTGGTCCAGGTTCGAACTGGCAAAATGGAGTGGTTTGGTTCCAGTCCAGTCCAAAAACTGCACCCACTTGTTTGTGTAGGTCCAAACTGGGACCCGGACCGGTCAACCCAGGGTATCGCTGAGCTTGACTAGACCGATCCAGTACAATCTCCGGTGCTGCATTTCAGGTTTCTCTATTCATGGTCGATTTCAGATATCCGACTGTTAGTCATAAAATATTAACCATGGTTCGTCTCTGTTCTTGCTGGATGTACTGGCCGCATTCTGATCAAAAAATAGACAGACAAGCTCCCTGCCCCATCCTGGAAAAGAGTGTCAATGGAGCGTCAAGGATTTTTGCCATTGCATCTTGGGTAATCTGTGTGGCGATTGGTTGCAGATAGGCATAACTGAGGTATTGGCCTCCTTTAAAGGCAAAAGAGGAAGCGACAGGCTCCCTGCCCTGTCTTGAAAATGAGCATCAACTGAGCGTCAACGATTTAAGGTTGCGCATCTTGGGAAATCTAAGTGGCGCATGATCACAGACCGCTATGAATGAGGAATTGGCAACCTCTCCAGGCTGATAAGCAAGCAACAATCCCACAAGAGCCTCCTGGACAGTAACAACTTATTTCATTTAAGATGCTGCAACTGAGAGTTCATGAGCATTCGAGCCTAGAAACACGGTCGAAACATCGTGTATAGACAATCACAGACACATCACACTGTGATTACCCATGATGAAAGACTAAAAATTGTTGAGGCTCCATTAACGCCCATTTTCACGATGGGGCAGGGAGCGTGTCACTATCACTTTTCCCTATAAAGGCGACCAATTCTCTGATTATGTCTCGTAACAACCAAATCGCTTTTGAACTACCTGACTTACACGACCAAAATTCATTGATGCTCTTTTGACGCTCATTTTCAGAATAGGGCAGGGAGCGTGTGGCTCTCTGATTTGCCTATAAAGCTAGACAATACCGCATTTATAAATGGACTCAACCAATCGCCACACAGATTACCAATGATACAAGACCAACAATTGTTGATGCTCCATAGACACTCATTTTGCCATGGGCGTATCCATAATATGTTATCATTCAATTTGGCATAGTATAACTCATTTTCGGTGGTAGCGGCAAGGTCACTAACATTATTGCCAATACAGGCGGCACATACGTCGATTATGGGTTACTGCCATCACACAACCCTTCCAATATGCAAGATGCCAGACCATAAACCCTTCACGGTCCATTGATGCTCATTTTCAGAACATGGCAGCAACTGTGTCACTCTCTGTTTGGCCTATAAAGGTTGCCAATACGTTGATTATGCACAACAGTGAGCCAATCACTGCCCAATTACATTACTTACAATACCAAAAATTGATGACGCTCTGTTGACACTCATTTATGATGGTAGCCACATCGTCACTAACAATTATGCTAATAATGGCGGCTATTACATCGATTATGGGTTACTCCCATTGCACAGTCTTTGGAATATTAAGGATACAAGAAAAAAAATTGTTTACGCTCTGCTAAGCTCAGTTTACATCAGCAAAATGTAAAATGGATCGGAAGTCATAACTCAACGATTCAGATTTCCTGAATAGCCACACTGATCCTTCCAGATGCTCCCAGAAGCTCCCGAACATGCTGAATGCAAAACAATGTGCCACCCAGGTACTCTGAGAGTACTCTCAGGTGCTACTCAACGCTTCTGAAGTAGTGAAACAGAATACAAGAATATTCTAAAGAGTATGAAGTCGCCTTCAGAATGCGATAAAATCATGCCTTTAAGTGTGAACAATTTCCGAGCTGCTGGGACCACGACACTCATCTCCAAGCTGATCCCGGTGCACCTGGAGCCAGACTCTCTGGGAGTGATAATATGTAATGTCTATATCGAATAGTACAATTCGATAAACTATCTCACAGCTATACACCTGAATCAGGCATTCTACTCTAATTAATTTACAGTCCAGTAGGCATCTGAATCAACATGATTATTTCCAAGCCATACGCTATCGATGCCGCCCGGTGTAGCATTCTCCCGCACCAAATGCGCCAGCCCAAATATTGCTCCAACTGGTACAATATGCATCTTATTTGTTTGTTTGACAATCTGGATGAACCACTCAACACAATCAGCCCAACCATGAAGATCTTTTTACTTTGTTGGAATCACCACCGCCTATTCTTGAGCTTGAGGAAATAATACCCATTGCTGAGTCTTCTTGCACCTCTTCGAAAAGGTCGATATGTCTTTCCTGGGGGGCAGATGCTCCTGAAAGTGGAGGATCTGATTTGGTGGAGTCCAGCTGAGGTATAATACAGGAGTAGAAGCAATTCATCCTTAGAAAGTGTTATCGAGGTCATTCTCTTCACTTTGCATATACTGGACGCAGATGTTATGGGCTTCAGGCAGGATCCCTTGGTTGGCACTGGTATATTCAACCTTGCAATCAAGTCCCAGACGCTCAACAGCAGTCGGGTTGTGAAATGGTTGACGCTAATACAACAGCCCATTCTGGAGTTTCATAAATATACTGTCTATGAGTACATTCTGATCATATCTGAGCACAAGTCCACTGGCGTGGTGTCCCCAGTCCTCATCAATTTGCGTGCGGAATAGCTGACCAAAGTTGGGAATTTCGAAATCTTCTGATGCATCACTGAGTGAGGTGAATTTGATACTTCTGCACACTCTGTGGACATGCGTTTCTCTGGAGTGATATTCCGGCTGTAATGCAGAGCAGATGATGGGCTCGTCCTGAATTGGTTGGAGACGTAACAGATCGGCTCTGAGTGTACTTTGCCGTTTATCGGCATCGGACAGTAGGTTGAGAATGGTTGCAGAGTAATTCTCGTACCAGCCTTCGAGTGCAAGATATGACAGTGGCTTCTCCATATATTCAAGACTGCTACACTGGTCATTGTGGTGGAGCATCTGTTGGATGTAATTGACTTTGTTGCTTGATCAATATGCCACTTTCACATTGGCGATATGTAGCCGTTCAGAAATATCAGTGGTAAAATTGTCACTGGAACCCTTTTGCCAAATTGATTTTGATATATGGCTTACAAGATGCATCTTTGGATATCCAAAATGTATCACATGCTGTTCAATGGTTTTCCGGAGCGCCAGAATGCCGATTGTCTCCCACCAAGCTTCAAACTCGATCAAGCGGATGAAGAATTTCATCTTAAACTGCTTCTGTTCATTTGAGGTGATTCCATAAATCTCTCTCTCCCGCTGGTTATTGACCCGGTCTGGATCGGCCAACCTCCAGGTTGTGGCTTCGGTCTCAGCATCTGATCGGCGGATATGGCATTGCTGCAGCTTGTCAGCAATCATGTTTGCCACCCCGTAAGCCTTGTCTTCGGTGGCAGTGTTCATTCCGGCAAGTTGTTTGGCCAATTTGCTTCTGGGACCGGTTGCATTGGTCCCGACTTCCTGCAATAGTTGTCGCTCATGACGTTGGAATAATTTATCAAAAAGCTTGTGTTTAGCAGGTGTCAGTTAATGGATTTTGCACTGCAATCGTTCAATTGCCTTCTGACAATCAGGATCTGATCAACTGGTTGCCGTTCGTCGCGCTCTGTTCAGGAGCACCTGAAATTGCCTACGTTTTGTTGTGGAAACCATTTTCAGCCCCATACACAAGGGCCTCCATTGCAGCACGAATCTGATGAATCATTAGTCCGCATAACTGAAGGGATTCCGTCGCCCACAGGTCATCCACTTTGGCCTTCGAACACTTCAACATTTTCTGTTCTCAACATATACCCTTCTTCCGGTACAATCACTGGAGTGAATTGTGTAGTGCTTTGAGGGATAGATTTCAATGATTGTGTTGGCTAACAAGAAGAGAGAATTCACATAATGCCCGCACTGCTCCCATTACCATTTCATCGGACGCGTTTTCTGCCGCTGTTTTCACATCAACTTTGGAGGAGTCAAGAATTGGAACGCAACTCACTGCCCGTGTTCTGATCATTCCATGGATCTCTTACCTTGCCAGGTGCCACTGTTCAATGAAACAGAGGGTTTAGAGAAGTGCTGGAGGCCGGGATATCTTGGCACTGATATGAATCGATTGTCATATAGATCATTGACATTTCTAGCTTTCACGTATTTGAGCCGCCGGTGCAAGAAGTCTTTAACAAAACCCAGAATCAGCTGATGCAATTCATCGGGCTGCTAAAGGCGATAGACATTCCAGGCAGGGTAATGCCAGAACTGGTTGCGAATTGGGTGGACACCTGGAGTGTGCAGAGCATCAAGATGATTGTCCTCCAGCAGCTCCGAGAAAATATGATGGTCTCTTGAGTGATCTAGTGGTTGAAAGGTTGAATACCCCATAGGCTCACCATTGGGAATTTCACACATCGGGCATGAGCCATATGAGCCTTGAGGAACCATGACTTGTTCCGGATTATCCCCAACCCAGGCAGGCAACAGATGGTAAAAATGTCGCTGGAATCCATCTGCACAATCCCATTTCAAGCCAGGGTCAGTCAACTCAAGATGGCAAAGTTGAGACAACGCAGTTCTAACTGCAGAATGCGATACTTCGTCAATGTTCTTGGCACCTTTTGGGGGACAGGGAATCAACCAGACAAGAATCCAGGTGCGCGTGTTAGCTGTGCGGCAGATTCCTTTTGGAATATTACCGATCGTGAGATACAGCAGCCAGGCATGCTGATCCCTCGAAAAATTGGTCAAGTGCGTCTTGTCAGATGCACATATGACTGGCACAATTGTCGCTCCGGCGGGAAGTCGATCCTGTGTATCCCACCAGCAATCGCCTGTGATCATCTGGCTGTGGATTCGACGATCTTCAGAGGCAGCGAGGCGCACCAGTTCAAAACCGTGGTGCTTCTGAAATTGGAGATGTGCCAAAAGGAACTGGATAGATTTGAAAATATCCCTGGAGTATAAGGTTCTGAACATATGTGAGTCATCTTCAATCCAACTATCATCGCCGAGCCCGAAATCAAGTTCAGAGAGGAGCTTTCGCAGGGTACCGGCTGATTGGAATCGTTCGATTTTGAAGTCGTCCAGTCCATGCCTGAAATGGTGATCTATCCAGGTTGTCGTTTGGTGGCTACAACACTGAGCCTGGTGGAAGTCGTCTGCAGATCGAAATGGATGTCATGGATTCCATTGTTCTGAGTTCTTGCGATGCTTGTTGTAAAATCGAGTTGCTTCGCCATATGCTTTCCCGCCCGCATTTGTCACTCCAATTGCCTGCCTCTGAGTCTTTGTCTTGGTTGGATCAGGGGTACAGGTGAGATCAGGCTGCTGGGGGTCGATTGGTTCTCCGTTGGGAGGATGTTCAGGTGGTGGTGCACCTGGTACGTGGTCAATGAGTAGATCATTAATTGACAGCATGTCGATGGCCACTCAGGTGCAACTACTATAGTCAAACCATGATGGCTCAGGGTGATCCGTGCCTGCAGGTGGTAGAATCTCATTTGGTAATAACGCTTCATCCATCGATATTGGGTGATATTGTGGATAGTGTACTTTAAGTCTGTTCTCGTTGCATAGTTTCTCTTTGCAGATAAAGCATTTTACATGGTTCCAACGAGTGTTGACCATATTTGAGAAACGCTTAGTGTTCTGATGAATCTTGATGATGCTTTGGGGGGTAATGTTTTTTGCTGGATTTGAGCCTCAGGGATATTGTTTGAAAGTGAGCTAACTCAGGTTAGTGTATCACTTTTAATGCCGCTCAGGTTAGTGTATCACTCTCAAAGCCGCATCACACCCCACCAAATGTAGAGGAGGGGTAAACCAAAGTCACCTCACGATCGGTTCTCTGCACAAACTGGCATCACGTGCTACTACGATCGGCCTGATCGTATACTACGTCATTGCTGTGTTGTGCAGATTATGTCTACACTCGAGCCTCAAGTAGCAGATAACATCAGCTCAATACAATCAATAGGTATGTTACATAGATGGCTGTATGCCCGCTCAATGATCATCGAGAACTTTAGAGGCTGGTAGGATGTTTTCGTCAGGAACGATCCTTAACCGGTAGGTGGATCCTGAGGAGACAATCAACTGTGCACAAGGAGCTCAAATGGAAGCAATCACTGTTGCTGCTTGACTAACAGGCCTCATATTGAATGAAGTAGTAGGTCGTACACACACATTTTGAGTGAACAATGCTTAGTCCTGCCAACCTTGCCACCGAATATAGTTATTGTTGGTTTTCTGGAGATATTATGTCGTATCCCTTCTATGACCTTTACAGTCATGAACCAAATGAAGGTGGGCTTCTATCCAAGATCCTAGTATACGAATTCGAGCATATAATAAAGAAAGGCATGATGTGTGTGATTATGATGTCTTTTTCTCAGCCAGGTTTCATGGGATCAAAGGTGCGGTGAAATAGCACAGTTCGTTACAAATAAGATGGATATAAGAGGACTTCATTCCGCCAAAGGTCACTGCTACCTTTATTATCCTCAACTATACTCTTCTTCATTCAAGAAATCAGCAATTGAATTGATACTTTGTTTACCTCCATCTTTTGCTCACATACAATGTCAACAAACAGATCTCCACCGAAGACAACCAATATTGCTCCAACAGGTGGGCTTTCTGGCTCACATCAACGCCCAGAGGACAATGTGGGAGCATCAGATGATAATGCTGGAAATACACCGAGCAAAGACAGTCATTTCGGGCAACCCCCCAAATCAATTTCATCCACCACCGGGTATAGTTACCCCCCTTCGCAGGAACCATTTCCAGGTGCTCCCCAGTTCTACCCCACTGCCCCATACAACAAGACACCAAGCTCACAACCAAGCCTGTCGGCAAGCCAAGGATATGCGAGTTATGGGCCATCGTGGAAAGGATACGATCTCCCTCAAGGAAGTTATGGTGGACCACAAATGTTCCCCACTCAGGAATTCACAGGACAGGGGCCGTCATCTCCAGGCGCACCTCGAGTACCTCCAGCACCGCCCGGAAACAATCCAGTGATGCAGCTGACATGTTCCACTGCTACTGCATACAGGCAACTTCCCAGCGCACCTGGGAGCTCCCCCATGAGCCTCCCAACAAAATGATTCCAGCTGGCTGCGGAACTGGGCAGGACAGATCTTGCGGGGTTTGCAGACTTGCCCCCATTACCCAGGATTTCTTATGAAAAATTCGATGCAGATTATGGGAGTGATGATTCATCGGACTTGGGTGGGTCCTAAGGCAAAGCCCTACTCAGCTTGAAGCAAACGCAATTGTCCTGGAAGCAATTTGCCACAAGGATGGGGCAGCCGAACCTCAGTACCTTCAACAAGTTGAAGAAAGGATGGGTAGCTGGGTCTCTGGAGAGGAAGCATCAGTCCATTATCCTGGGACAGAACCGTTCGGAACGGCTGAGAGATTGACCCCTGCACTGGGAGACGGCGGTTGCAGATTTTTTGGAGACATTTGGGATCCTGCTGCCTTTGGAATATTTCGATCATGCTGAATGCATTCGGCGACAGTGAGTGGCGATGTTTTGGAAGCAATGTGCAAATGAGATTCAGGAGGCGAGGAAGAAGGGAAGGGGAGGCAACAAGCCACCGGCGACGGATTTGGGAGAGGGTGTGGCCAACACAGTGAGAGGTTACGTCCCAGAGTTGCCAAATACAACTTTCATGGATGTGATTTGTCGAGTGCCAAATGGCAACAATGACCAGACATTCAGCATCCAACTCCAAGCTTTGTACACAGATGTGAGGCACTATGAGGAGCTGATTGATCTCAGGGAAAAAACTGTTGTCCGGAAGAACGATACTGTCTGACTGCAATATACAAATCCAACATGACCCAGGAAGAATTGAACAAAGAGTATATGGGATTATACGCACCGGGGCAAACGATGAATGATCCTCTATATGCTCAGATTCCATACAACAGATCCCTCTCTAATGCATTCAAGTAGAAACTGTGACACAATGTAAAACGATTTTTGGTAGAAATGAAGGCAGTGACAGGGAAGAAGATTGCGGAGCAGGTAATGAGACCGGCCAAGGTATTACTGGCTAGCCTCTTTATGGTTGGTTATGCCCACTGCTAATCAGTATACTCAGACTTCAGAGGGATCCGATGAAAATGAAAGAGTGGTGGATGAGGATGCAGGTGGGAATGAGATTGATAGTTTGAATGTAAGTTCTGATTGAGTGAATAGAATTGATTACATTCCACATATTATTGGGTCCAAATACTTGTCCGTGAAATACCCCACATCGCAATGAATTCCAGGAGTGCCGGAGTATGAGCCCAGCTGCCCAACTTACCTCGGAGCAACTGAAAGAGATCATTGAGGAAGAACAGACCACCGACCAATGTACAAGAGAGTTTCAGGAGCAAGTGGATGGCGAGGAGTTCCTCGATCCAGCTGATACCATTTCAGTATTGAGCACTGTTCTCATCACAACAACAACGAACTTGAACATAAATGTCTTGATGAGGTGGTCTGGCTGCTGAATGCCAATCCTATTCACCAATCACCAGAGGACCATGTTCCAGGCCACAAATATTAAATTCCAGGCCTGCCTGGAACTAAGTTTCTGGCGCACCAGGTTTGGGCCATCTGGTTCATTGTGAGGGGATGGGTTTAGGATGCTGATATGCCAGGAGCACTGGTGGCGGATGAAATCGGTCTTGGAAAGACTTTCACCTCGGTTGCAGGGGTAATGCTTTGGAAATTGGTGAATGAGAAAGTTGTAATGGTGTTGCCACTGTCCATTCTATGGGGGAATACCCTTGAAGAGTGGGTGATTTTGGCGGACAACGGCTTTCCCGGCATTGTAGGTGAAGAACAGAACTGGTATCTGCTCCAGTGATTGAATTCTGTGCCCTGCCGCCTGTTGGAGATACAGACAACACCACCTCACAGGTATCCAGCATGTATATCGGCCCACGAACCAAGATAGGTGGTCACAATAACCGGAGTGACAGAGACCTCTAAGACTGTCATTGGCGAGATCACACATGGCACCGATTTCAAACTCGTCAACTTGTGGCTCGCCGATAATGCAAATCTCACCCACGGGGATCTGAACCCCAGTCTTGATGAGCCGGAAAACCGATGGAATATCCACCTTGTGTTATATGATACCTTATTATCCAGAGCGAAACCATCAAGCAATGGCTGGCTCTCACACTGTGCATGCAGTTTTGGGAGTTTTGATGAGTCTCATCGGTATAAGACGAAAAATAGCATGGGCGGTAGAATTGTGTCAAATGCGAGAATTGGATTCCAACTTCAAGTCACTGCAATGCTGGGATTCCATTCACTCTATGACTGCTGTTATCAGATGATGTGGATGTTTTCAGGTGTGGCTGAAGATTCAGAGAATGATGCTGTGATGGAAAAGCACAGTGCCGATGCACTGGATTCCGCTGTGAAGAGATTGATGCATGCAATCCGCACTGAAGACAAAGACAGCATCCCCCAAAGAGCCAGAATGGCCGATACCTTAGGAAACAGTATTGGGAATGATACCACCAATTATATAGTACCTCTACAAGTGCGAGTGATACCCAGTGCTACCATATATCCGCTTGGTTGCAATGAGGTTGAGCTTGTTATTGCACGTGTAGTAGACCCAAAATGAACATCTGACATGCATTTCTTGATTGGTGTAGTAGGAGGGCCCAGGATATGGTCCTGTTATGGTGCTGATGTGATTATTGGTATGAGGCTTGATGCGGTTTTTGCATTTGCTGCAACGCTTGTTGCGGTCTTTGACTGTCTGGTGGGGCTTGGTGGGGCTGTCTTGGGTGAGGTGGTGGCCCTTGGGGTGACTCTTCTTTGTCAGCATGACATGAGTTGTTGCATTGTGCAAACATCATCATCATTTAGCTTTCCGTCTGGTGTAGATCCAATGTGATCTCAAGTGTTCCCAGCCAGCGTCTCACCAATGTCAGTAAACTCCTATTTGTCAGGTCAATGTCAGTTAATGTCAGAGACTCAATATCAGAGACTCAATGTCAGAGACTCAATGTCAGAGACTCAATGTCAGAGACTCACTGTTAGAGACTCAATATTAGCGACTCAATGTCAGAGACTCAATGTCACAGTTGAATTTGCTAACCAGGTTACATATCTTTGCTATACCATACAGCTGGGTGTACTATGTGATATTCATGTACAAAGGGATATTGGATTTGTCCTGCTTAATTTCCCATCACTGAACTGCTGTGAGCAATTCAGTGATTGCAGATGGGTTACTCACAGCATCTATGTCCCGGGTCGTCTTCTGCAGCAGAGAGGAATTGATAGCTTCGGTCCAGTTTGAAACGCTGGTAGGCCATCCCAGGGGAAATCATGGTGGTGCCATAATACTGGTTGTACGGTGGATATGAGAGTTACACAGTAGATATGAAGGTCGTAAAGTGGATACGACGGTCACTGAGTGGATATGACAGTCATCATGTTGATATTGATTGATCTTAGTGAATAGGTGAGGATTGTATGTGTAACATACCAACCAGTACTACATGAGCTCTGACCCACGCACAACAGGATAACCACTCCAACGCACATTGTTTCTGTGATGCGAATATGCCTGTTGATGCAGTTTTGAATGCACTGCAGATTATAGTGAGGAGAGTCTGAAGAAGCAACATGCTACTGAGTTGAGATATATTGAACAAGCAGATACAAAAATGTCAGTGGTTATTTGGAAGGCCAAACACAATGACAGTCAGCTCGAAGTGAGGGGTTGTGTGGTGTAGATATGTTGATCAGTTTATAGCCACAACATCAACCCACACTGTTCCATTCAGGAAAGCTGAAAATGGTGCTTAGAAGCAGAACTTCCCAGCATTTCACACCAGAAAACAATGGGGGGCAAAAGATAGTGTATGGTACAACAATATCATGATGATGGGATAGCATTCAACTTTGTTTAGAGTAGGCTGAATAGACAGCATTGGGACATATGATCGGAGCCTCACTACGATCAATTTCCAGAGGTCACTGAATCACACACTGTTCACCTTGAACAATGCAGTTCTTTATTTGCACTTCATGTGGCAGGGTCATATCTCAACACAGTGGATTCACTTGTCACTACCATTCAATTCATGTGCGTCTTCACCCAAATTCTAGTATTTTTCTGTATCAGATGGGCTAGACTACAAACTACCAGATGCAATTGCCCCATTTGATCGCAATTCACAATGCCGGCCACCTATGAAGGAGGTATTTCGCAACGCAAAGCCCCAATTGATAACACAGTATGAGTTCTGTCTTTTCAGGATAATGACTGTTACCCCCGGGCTCTGTTTGCTACACCCCAACAATAGCAACCTTATCTTTCTATTCTGGATACCAACCTAGGTAAAACAAAATTCAGCGATATGCTCAAATGAAGTCATTTTGAATCCAAAGCCAATGCCGAAAACCCTGCCCAGCTGTATCAACTGATTGCAGCCAGGGAAGAATTGGACTGGCTTGTATGAGGACAGGGGGAGAGTGCTGATGATATTGAATGAAAACCTACCCTGCATTGGTATCAGAATCCAATTGCAGTGGTGTGATATATTTTAGGACATCCCCTGTTTAAGAACTGTCTCACATAAACACCAGTGAAAGAAATCGATTTCAGTGGTGAACATCTACACACTGAGAAGTGGACTGCTGTCGGGCGGTGGAAAACACAGCCAAGTTTCAATGTATCGTCAGAGAGACTGTATCTTGCCAGATATTCATTCTGTCTGGGTGAGTTGGAGTGTCAGAGAGAGCATATCAGAGATCATGTCAGAGAGAGTATATCAGAGAACGCATGTCAGAGAGAGCATGTCAGACAGAGTGTGTCAGAGAGATTGTTTCACGGAGATTGTGTCAGAGAGATTGTGTCAAAGAGATGGTGTCAGAGAGATTGTGTCAGAGAGATTGTGTCAGTGTGAACATGTCAGAGTGAATGTGTCAGAGAGAACATGTCTGAGAAAATGTGTCAGAGAGCATGTCAATGGGCATCAGAGTCATCTTGTCAGAAACAGTGTGTCTGAGAGGGTATTAGAAATAGTGTCTCAGAGATTTATTGCATCAGAGAAGGTAGCATGGCAAGAGTGTCAACTCCAGTATTGACCGAATTTGTCTCGATATTAGAACCGCATCAATCATTGCTAACACATCCCAAGGATCATTGCCAGATGAATCAACAGTTCTCCCCAATATACTTGGCAGTGATAAAAATATGCTTCCTAGGCTAAGCAGTGACAAAACTGCTTGGCTGGTTTGTCTTGGTGTCAAAAACTTCTGTAAGGCAAAACAAGGACTGGTTAAGGGGAACAGATTTATACTAATCAGTCTCTTACCAAAATGTCCTAACGGACCAAAAACCCACACGAATAGGTTCCCATATCATTAATCTATTCCAACCATATTATGTGCTCTAGAGCAGCCTCGAAAGAGCTGAATAGCACTTCAGTGTGGACACAGTTGCACTTGCCAAGCACTTCCCTGAATTGTGTCATTCCTTCCAGACTACCCAGAGCACTGCACCATTCTTAAGGTGCAAAATGGTTGGTGGCATCGATGGGAGATATGTCTGGATGACTTGCCTGGCTTCGCCCTTATGTCCAGGCACCACCATCCCAGATGATGCCTTCATTTGTCCACAGTCACTGCTGAGGAGGTGGGGCTGAGGAAGTTTGCCAACTGTCCGAATTTCGCTGATGCCCATGCAGGGTCTGATATATATAATTTCCTGAATGTTGAACAGTTGCACCAGCTACTGAAGAGCTTGTTTAAAGATCACGGCTAGGAATGGATGGTTCAATTTCAGAATGATTTCTATGGCTATGAAATTGGTTTGGATCTCATAGATAATCCATTCTCCATAATTCGTCATGTTTCTAATATAGGCCAGTGTGGAGACAAACTTATCGGCATTAAACAATGGACCAGTGCCAATTAGACGAACTTGCTGAAGGTCTGGCTTGCAGCACTTGCCCCTCTTTTTAAAGAGCAACCAGACCTCTTTCAGTTCATGAAATCTGTCACTGACTTCATATTGATTGGCAGCTACCACTTCCGCACCAAACCCAACCTCAAATACCTACAGAATGTGTCCTGTGGTGTCAGCTGCAACATACACCACTTCCTACCATACTGCAGGAGCCACTTTGGGGACAACATAGCGCTCAAATTCATTCTGTTCTCCACTATATCGAATGTCTCAGGGTGATGTGCTCAGCAGATAATCGTGACACCGAAATATCTGCTGCCACTCACTAAAACCTAATCAAGGATGGCTACCATGCTTTGAACATGGTTAGCCCTATTCTGCAGATGTTATGATGGGAATGGCACCTAATTCATATCAAGTGAGGAGTAGGTATGCTACTGCATACCGTGAAATCAGATCACCTCTCACAGAAGGCAGATACATGCAGACAGCTTGATGTGGGGGATTCTCAGGTGTCGGACAAATTATCACCTAGTTTGATACCTTACATCGACCTGGTGATGAGCAAATGCAACATGATTGCAACTCTGACATGTCTAGAAGGTATGAGGATATCAGAGTTTTTTGATGCTCTGTTATCTGAGTTCTCAATATTCAAAGTGGATACGAGCATCAGCCTAGATATATGAACCTCAGTATCCCATGCATTGGGGATTCTCCATCACAAGATACACTGAGCAAACAGTATCACAGCTACTATACAGCAGCACAATAATTCTGATGCAGTTGTAGTTCAAAAGACAAGGTGAGTGCAGAAGTGTCATGGACAAGGGAATCAATTAGACAATGTTATGATTCAAGGAGATTGAACACCACGAAGCAATTGTGGGGTACGTCAACAAGGTTATTGCCGTGCCAAATGGTTATATGCATTCTGGTTTAGCGATAGAATCAACACAGGTGAAACCAATGCTACTGGCAGTGGAATGTGGTAGATAGTACATCACGACCTATTGTTTGTACATGATTTGAACTATCAATTGTCTTTGATACTAAACAGAAACCATGGAATGATAGTGTCATGCGATGCACCGCAAAGAGTTTGATGCATCATAGATGTTTCATTGGTTCTTACACCAGTACAATTTGTTCCGAGTGGCAAAGATATTCCATACTTACCCAGCCAGTACCCATCCTTAGAATTATATAACATGATATACTGGATGGATCCGATATGTTGATCTCAACAGGGATGCCCGGTATGAAGTGCCAACTTTGGTACCTTGTCAGAGCCAATCAGAGCCAGAGTCCATGTCAGAGTGACACTTGTCAGTCACATATATACCATCCAGAATTGTCAGATAATATCCGAGCGCACTTGTCAGAGCCATGTTTATCAGAGTCAGTATTGTCAGAGACTATGTCAGAAACCATGTCAGAGACCATGTCTGAGTTACGCTTGTAAGAGCCACACTTGTCAGAATGACACTTCTCAGGGCAAATATGACGAAGCCAGAATTCATTGATTGCAGCCGGGATTGTCAGATCATTCGAGAGCCATGTTTATCAGTGCTGGGATTATCAGTGAGCATGTCAGAGACTGAATCAGAGCCGCAGTTGTCAGAGCCATACTTGTCAGAGCCATATTTATCCGAGCTGGAATTGTCAGACAGTATGTCAGAGCGCACTTTCATAGCTGGGATTGTCAGTGACTATATCCCAGCCACACATGTCAGTGCCACATTAATCAGACCACCATTGTCAGAATCCATATCAGAGCTGCACTTGTCACAGTACAGTGGTGATCAATACCAGGTAGTTGTTACAGTACCAATCTCATGAGGAAGATATCAATTGTCACCGAATGGTTGCATACTGCTGATAAACAAGTCAAACGACGTTATCTTCAGTATGTGCACATTCCCAGTAGTTGATGATCATGTCTTGAGGGTCCACAACTCTCATGCTAAGCATAATTACTAATTGAAACAGTGATCTTTGACTGTGTTATAGAGTTGACCTTCAAGATTGCTTGCCTGGAGTGGTGAGAGCTATAGTGGGAGTGGCAAAAGAGTCGAGCTGTGTGTATATGTTTAGCAAAACAAATTCTACACCAAAAAGTGGCATATATAGTGATGAACGACTTCGTAGCTCTGATAGAGCATGTAATTGTCCGTATCGAAATTGTTATAACAAATCATCTGTGTAAGTCGAGGTTCTCGCACACAAGATTCCATAACATCTAGTAAAGAATAAAAATGGATACGAACATGCCATTAAATCCCATCACTCACAGTAATGAACCCATCATGTGCAATGGCCCAACAGTAATATCATTCAAATATTGTGGTACCAAACTAACAACTATAACATATCTCGTTTAGGGTAACTTCAAAGCTGTTCGATCATAGGCCGACCCTAACATGACAAGGTTGGACGAAACTAACTGAATTCTCGGAGAAACCATACGCAAGGCTCAAGTGTGGCAATTACAGTATGCATGCACAAATCATGTAACATGAGTCGAGGACAATATTTCACTATCGACCAGGAACTTGCAAACATCCAGACCTTCAACAAAGCTCAATATCTAGTTCTCTGGGTTGGATGCAGTAGGTAGTATCATCATATATGAATGCTTACCACCCAGACTTATATAGCACAAGTAGAATCAGAAGGTTTTCCTCAGTTTACAACTCGATTAGTAGTTAAAGCCAGATGTGGGAAAACAATCCCCTGGGCCATGTACAAGAATAGTCGATGAACTCGAGGCATGTGATCTTGGCCGCATACTCCACTCAAGGTGGCTACATTGAAAGCTGCATTATGTTTTGCAAATGGCCTACTCCAATCACACAAGTACAAACTTGAAGCTGGTGGAGCTCCTTGATATTGCCTGTGATTTACTGAATGGTTTGCACCAACAACAGCCTGAATGGCCACTGATGTAGTGGTACACAGTTCGGCAGTGGAGCAAAGGAGTATAGAAAAGTCATTTGGATGTTTCCTTTCCACTATTCATTTTTCTATCTCTCCTCTTTTGATTGGATATCAACTTCAAAATAATGGTGTGAGAACAGCTTTATCCAGCTCTATATCACTACCAATCGCAGTTGAACATTCCCCATTGGTGAGATAAACTAAACTGCTACAATACGGTGCTGATCGGTTGGAGGTCTTATCTGCCTTTATAATGCCATTTTCAGATAACCCTGAACAACACTTCGAGGTCGGCAGTCAATAAAATGGAAAACGTATTGGTTAGGTCTGAGCTGATGGGTGGAAAGCAGCACATGATGGAGGCCAAGTAAGGATGTATCACATAGCGATTACCAAGGGGGTGGTACTTAGATCTATATTGCATATCATACTACTTACTTTTCCGTATATACTTGCATTCCCTTGTATACAAGTCTACCACCAACATGATATATCTACAGGTAGATGTATATGCCTGTACATTAACAATATGACTCTGATTTTGCTCTCAAATTACCAGACAATTTACCAATGTTCATTTACCACAAAAAACATTTGTTTGGAGTAGAGACAATTACAAAGTCAGTGAAGGCCAAAGTGAAACATCTGCTAATAACCATATTCCATCACTTATAAGCACTGATGATTAATAACATCAATACTGCAATGGAGATCAATGTATATGGGACTGAAAACATTTCTATAACAAAAGGTATGTAATATTTGGTTGACTAAGATTGAGCCCAAAAAGCAAAAATCAAATTGTCAGATATGAATCGACAGAAGGCAAAAGATAAATTGTAGTACAATATTCAGCAGGCAACACTAATTACATGCAAGGTTTATGCAAAATATTTCAACATCATGAACAGCAACTATTGCATGAAGTTGGGACTAAGGTTGTTGCTTCCAGAAGCATATTCTCCGAATATCTTGTGCAAATGTCAATGGCTACAGAATGTGATGATTATGGGTCACCCAAGAGGATTGCTAAGAAGCATGTAAACTTTCAGATCCAACTATTTGATACTGAAACCAAGAATATAACCTGCAGTATCACAGACAAATAGACTGATACTGACCAACTGGAGAGCTTCATTTGTAGCATCACCACAAATGATTATAAACAGTTAACGAATATAGTATTTCTCTGTATACTCAACTTTCCACCTCCATAGCTGGCAATCAGTATTTATGAATTCCTGAAAACAATTTAACTTAGTGTAAAACAATTTGGATATCAAATGATGCCTCTTGAGATGTATATCTTAGATCTAATTCAGTGAACAGGTTTGTGGAACAGTTTTGCACAAAATATATCTCCACAGCCACACATGAACAACGTGAGCATGGTATATCACTGTAGTAATATACAATATTTCATTAGCAGATGCTTATATATAATGACCGGTGTACTGCTTTTAACTATCTGGAGGAGACACTATCATATCTTGTCCTGTAAGACTGTTTTGATATCAACTCTGCAAAAGTTTTAAACCAAATGTCCTCTACCAATAAATGTTAGAACACATCAAAAGCTCATCTTTTATATATTGAGTATTATCAGACAGAGCATTGTTTCCATGACAGTCCACAGCAGATACATGATTCAGGAGAACTGCATGTATGTGGAGTGCAATAATGTATCAAATTGATATCACTCAGTGATGGACCAGCAGATTCAAGAGTGTACTGCTTCCAATAACTATTCATGGCACATATCAAAAAGAACTGTCAGCATGTAGTTAGTAGATTGGTGATCAGATATTATTACAATATATATCTAGACATTATATTTATTACACTTCTGAATAGGCTGTTGTACTACTGTCAACCACTTCTCAACCCTACCAATGTCTATTGTCTGGAACTTGATTGCGAGTTGCAATGTATCAATGCAAATGATGAGATCATATCTGAAGCTCATACCATCAGTCCAATGTATGGTAGGTATACAGAATGACCATAATGATACCTTCCAAGCATAAGTTCCTTCTGTTTCTTTATTATACATCAGCTGTACTGAATTGACTCAGATATTCCAATAAGAGTAATGTTTGCCTACCAGAAAAATGAAATTGACATTTTCTAAAATGTGTAAAAAGATTAAACAAATGGTATTATCTCATCAAGCACAATACTTTGTTATGGTTATTTAAGCAAAGTACAACGATCCACACAGTTTAGCTAATTATATTGACTGGTTTGTCTGGGATTTCAAACACACTGTTAAACTGGATATTGCACCCATCTGAGCAAAAGTTGGACTGACATATTTGCTGTCAGAAAGTGCTGTATCAGACAGAATCCATAGTCTATGGCTCATAAATAATCCTTATAATGCAAATTACTAATGCGCTGTATGTTTATCAAAATACTTGAGTTATTGTATTCAGAAGTGAAATAGTTTATTAAATTGTACTATTTGATATGGAGATTATGCTAATAACTCCCAAAGTATATAGATTCAGGCATGGATTGAAAAGGAATTGACATGGGCACGTGGCCCATCTCCTCAATATCTTCAAAATCTGAATCACCTGATGGCTTGATTTTGCAGTTTATGAAGGCAGCTATACACTCTTTAGAATTTTCTTGTAATTGGTTCCACATCTTAAAACATATTGAGGATCACCTGAAAGTAGTCATCAAGTACCAGAAAGCAGTTTGCTGTGGATTCAACCTGTTAGAGAGTCTGCAGAAGCATTTGAAAGAATTGGTAAGGCTGTTCAGAGTTTCTGATTTGTTCAGTCTTGACTTCCAAACTGTTTTACGGTGTGCTAATGTATGTTTCAAGATTACAAGAATATTCACTATACCATAATATGGCACATATTCTTTTTCTTGGACTGGGTATTTGTATACATACAGTAGTCAATGGATTAGATTGTGCAGTCAGGCTTTTTGAGGATAATTGTCAGCGGCAGGTTATCTGAAGAGCAGCTCAAGATGGCAAGTAGGTAAACTTAGACTTATACTTGGACACTGTGATTTTGCACATAAGGAGGTGGTGATTGAGTAAACTCAAAGATACACTTCAAGGCTGAGTGTAAGAAAGTTTAGAGATTCAGTTAGAGACTGAGATTTCGCAAGTTTAGAGATGTACATAGTAGCCAGGATAGAGCCAGATTGTTGATGCACTTGGAGGCTGTAAATGAACAAGCTTGGAGATTCACTATTGGGGACAGTAATTGAGGGTGCTTTGAGATGCACTTGGGGTGCATGATATTAGAAACTGTAAGGTGAATGTAGAGCTGGTAGAATTGAAGACAATTGGGGGGAGGGGAATATGTGACAGGTTGACTTACAATTGTGAGACAATAAATGTTGCTAACAATCCCTGGTTGTTCTGACCGATAGGTGAAGTGACTGGCTGTCAGTAGGTGACTTTGCATCTTGGGTGGATACTATATTCAGTATTAACTTATAATTTTGGCATGAAGAGGTAGTAGGGGATCATATATCTTTATATTGTCTGCTGAAGGTGCAGTTGTACATAAGTGAAACATCGATGAAGAGTGGGGATGGGGAGAATATAACTCGATGGGGGAAATAACGGGTGTACTGGCCAGACCAGGTGAAATGCCACTTGTATTCAATATCATGGTGAGCTGATTAGTGGTCAAATCTGATTTATCAGATTTGGAAATTGACTTAGGCATACCACATTCTTTCAGGTTGTAGTTTTCCATGATGATTTCCCCAAGCATCACTCATCTCATTCAACCATCTCTCCTATTCTTGTCCATATGTCTACTATGACCAGTGAACTCAAAGGTATGTTATCCCTCTCAGTTTCCATTTACCACAATTATAAGTTAAGACTGAGTATGGCATCCACTCAAAATCAACTGTCTCTTTTAATTAAAAGTTCACCACATAATCTAGTCC
>Ga0307512_10000425_pt1 | contig 61788 bp, 68 predicted proteins | sample 14_EM_MG_FD_200267 | JGI IMG/M metagenome (GOLD analysis project Ga0307512, IMG submission 200267) | Populus trichocarpa ectomycorrhiza microbial communities from riparian zone in the Pacific Northwest, United States - 14_EM | ecosystem: Host-associated > Plants > Roots > Unclassified | place... | reverse complement strand
AGCTGAAGCTACATTCAGGGGTCAACTCGAAATCGTGAGAATGAAGGGACGACAGACAATCTTAGGTGTATGCTGTACTCGGTGTATGCTGCACTCGGTGTATGATGCACTCAGCGTTAACTCATGACGATGGCATGGAGAGATAGAGAGGGATGACTTGACTTTGTGTTCTTGCGATGATGGTAGAGTTGTGGACGAGAAAGAGAGAGATGGGGGATGAAGATGAGAACGATATGGAGGATACGAGCGGCTATGACAAATCAGGAGTACGACTTGCCTGATTGGGTTTAGAAGACCTCGTATCGGTGTTATTACCCGCCGGATCGGGACTCGTACCTGCCGTATCGGGGATGGTAAATTGACTCGCACACGAAATTCTCTAAGTCCCAGTTTCTCATGATGATTTCCCCCATCTCCTCTGATCTCTCTCTTGTGCTCAACTCTACCATCACCTAAGAACACGAAGTTAAGTCATCCCTCTCTATCTCTCCATGCCATAATCATGAGTTAACACCGAGTACAGCCTACACCAAGTACAGCATCATCCCAAGATCGACAGTCTCCCGCTCCCAGCCAGTCCCTCATCTCTCGGCGGATGTTGTACTCAACTCTCTACATTCCCACAATTACAAGTTAACCAATGAATAGAGTCTCAGCTGCCGTCGCGCCTCCCTCCAAATCGACCGCCTCCATGTACTCCTCCAATCTCGCTCGATCATAGCCTGCAAGTGCATCTCCAAACTCGCTCGGTCACAGCCTCAGAGTGCATCTCTGAGTTAACTCGATCTCGGTCTCCAATTGCATCTCCAAACTCGCTCGATCACGGCCTCCCAGTGCATCTCCATACTCGATCGATCACGGCCTCCAAGTGCATCTCTCAGTTCACTCGATCTCGGCCTCCAAGTGCATCTCCAAACTCGCTCGATCACGGCCTCCCAGTGCATCCCCAAACTCGATCGATCACGGCCTCCAAGTGCGTCTCTCAGTTCACTCGATCTCGGCCTCCAAGTGCATCTCCAAACTAGCTCGATCGCGGCCTCCAAGTATATCGTAAGAAGCGACGGTGGGTGTACGGAGATACAGGGGTAACGGAGGTGGAATGAGCGACGCGGAGTATAGATTCGGGAGACCCCGGGCTAGATAGACAGCATCTCATTTTCATCTCATCTTGTCATATAACGAAAATACACACTCTATCTTTCCTAACTTTTGGTCTCACTCGCTCTTTCCGAGATTTCGTGGATCCACGCAATTGCGCGGATCCTCACGGCCGAGTAGTATCATATCTTCTCACCATCCTACGCTCCTCGAGCATAATGTAGAAGGAACGCGAGGAGAGATTTTCGCAGCGTCACATTGCATTGCAATCCCGATGCAAGCGTGTACCCAATGAACGCATTCCGACGTATGGTCACAGTTGGCTACAACGCCAGAGTGTTTGTTTAAATTAGGAGACCGACAGAGCAAGAAGAAACGTCGAAACAGCGATCGGAGGGCAAGATGCAACACGACGCGTGGCATTGACGCCGGGCGTGGAGTAATACGCCACCGGGGTGTCTCTGACGGCTCTGACGGAGCGCGTCCACTCTGACGGAGCCATTCCGCCCGGACGGAAATGTTTTTTGCTGATGAGAGATTAGTAAAACAATACAATTTGAATTTGATTATTCTGGTTGGAGAGGAAATACATTCAGCTATTATCTAGTAGTATAAATGCAAAGTTATCCTTTTGTTAAGAATATTATTCAACATAAGAGTTCTTAGAAAATGCTGTTGAGATTCAAAAATTGTAACTTAGTTCTCCAGACATCTAAGCTTGCCTCTTTTGATTCTAGATATCATTTTCAAAGTTCTATTGCTTTGAATATATATCTGTAATTTCTGCATAGCTGCTTGACAGCTTAGAGTAATTACCTCAACATTTGTTTTGTCAAAAGTAAGAAACTAGTTTCACAGTCAAATACATTATGCTATGGAAAATGCCAAGTTATTCAATTTCTCAATGTGATAGGAACTGACACATTGGTGCAAATAATATAAAACTTGTTGATTTTAATACAAATTTAGCCATATTGTCCAGAGAAGGCAAGGACAGAAAGAAGAATATAATATACTACTATAAGCAAGTCGTGCAATAATGAATATAGAATTTCTGATTTGCATCAGAACAACATCATTACGTTCGATCTGATTAGAGATTTGCATTACCTCTAAGATATATTGCAATAATCGGTGTAAGGTAATAAGTATTAGTACAGTCTCAAAAGGCTGTAAGAAAGAATACCTACCCTCTGAATTCAAACAAAACCAATTTAGCTTTTGAGTTTCACCAAACATACTGCAAGCAAGTATTATGAGTGTTTGAAAATCAGCATCAAAACTAACATGAACACAGTTAGTATATTGAAGTCTGTAAGCATTGATAAATGGAAAGATATAAAAGAATTTACAAGCTGGAGCTTTGGATGTCAGAGGATGAAAGATACATACTGCAGGGATTTGTATATTCCACTGAGGAGTATCGTTGAGAAAGCATAGATTATTTGATGCTCAAGACCATGCCTGTAAAGACATGAAAACTTTTAAAGATTACCATATCTTAATACTAGCATGGTATTTTAAATAACACCAAGCCAAAGGAGTTCCAACCAGTTGTTGGCATTATCTGAATTGCACTAATACATGATTCATACATAGAGAGCTACAAACAGAGTGTTCTACAGATTGTGGTGTTAGAAGAGCTCTCCGACCAGAAGTAATTAATATTGGAGCCATTATCATGAATTCCCCCTCAACAGCTCAGAGACTTTCATGTCATTATTATAAATAGTGACTTCTTTGGATCAAATGGAAGTGGAAAAACTTCCAAGCAATAAAAAATGTGGTCTGTAATGGCAGTTATGATTAGGTTCTTGCCAATAACACGAGACCTGTCCAGTGCCAGGTGACCACAACCTTAATTGGACTATTCGCGATATCTCTGAGATCACTGGTGATAATCTTACCTACCAACTACTCAATCATATTGCCATATCCATGTATACAACTGTATTATCTCATATTGTCTCATAGCTGGCTGTATATGGATATGTGGCCTTACATGATAACTGGTAGAAATCAAAAGTCCCCAAAGTTCAGTTCAGGATGGACCCTATATGGGGAGTGTCCAAAGAAACCGAGACTGTACTTGAACAAATTATCAATAACATGATTCAATACGGAGAGATATGGCCATCCCATAGTGCTGTGGCCAGTCTGATATTGTTCATTGCAATTGGAAATAGAATAGATATACAAATATGTGCGAATTATCAACAGCTGAATAATCACACAATCAATGACAAATTGCACCTTCCAATTATGAATGAGTAACAACACCACATTCAAGGAGCTGATTAGATCACTAAGATAGATCTTCATAACGGATTTTACTTGATATGAATGGCCTTGGGACATGGCAAATTTAAAGCCTTTCAAATGAACTTTGGATTATATGAGTACATGGTTATGCGGTTTGGGTTAAGTCATACACCAGCCACATTCCACTGACAAATCAACTGAATACCATGACCATAATGAGGAATCATGATGATCAACATTACAACATCACGCTCATGTCGGGAGGGTTTTCATTGGCTTTCTATAAAACAACCTGAGTCTAGATATCAACCAATCTGTATTTAGCATGACAGATGTAACATTATTAGGATTTATAGTAAATGTAGAATCACTAAGAGTTGATCACAAGAATGCAAACGATATTGTAGTCTGGCCCAGACCAACTAATCGGACAGAAGTCTAATTGTTATTAGGACTTTGCAATTTCTACCAACAATTTATCCAAGATTGCATAAGGATAGTAGTATATATTACCAACCTGCAAAGGGGAAAGTCAAAAGAGATAGTTTTCAGAGATGTTCAAGAGTCAGCATTTCTGACGATTCAAATTCTTTTGACTTCCACCAGAATAGCAGTACTCAGATGGTTCAATAACAACATATCAACAATAATTGGAGCTGATGATTCTGATTGGACTATTGCAAGTATATTATTCCAGCAATGTGAAGGCAGCAAAGTATATCCATGTAGCTTTATTTCAAGACAATCATTGCCAGAAGAATTCAATTACAATGTTTACCATAAGAAGAGGTGTGCAACAGTCTATTTGTGGCAGGAATGGCGACACTTTGTTGAAGAAATGGAAATGAAAGTTCCAAAACCATCCAACTATTATAACTTGTCATACTCCACCAAGACAGTGAAATTCAATCCAAGACTGACATGAAATGCTGAAATATCTTAGGAATACAACATTGTCACTATATACCAAAATGGATTAGCAAAACTCATAGCCCATATAATTTCAAGCGGACAGGCATACCCCTTCTGAGTAGGTTGTGCAATAGCACTGATGGATGAACCACAGTTAGTATGAATTCAACGGTTAGAGAGAGAAGCGATGGTAATCGATCATGATCAATTTGACAATTTCAATATAGTGGCATTAGAAGTGGTGATATTAGTCTCAGAGTGAATAAGACAACTGAAAGAAAATGCAATACCAGATTAACACCACAGATCCATACGCACAGCAATTAGCAATAATTCAAAGCTTCACCGAAATTACTCAATACAGGCGAAGTTTATGTGCTTGAAGGGAGAATTATATGTTCCTGACAGAATGCAGATATGGAGAACAAAATTAGATGATAATTTCAATGTGGAAGGGCATTTTGAATGAGATAGGATACTGAAATTAGTCTTGAGAAATTTTGATTCACCCAAGAAGCACTACAACTTTCACTCATATTGCAACTACTTTGACAACGGCCAGAGAACGAAGGCACAGATACATTCATAACACCAATTTTTCCATCCACTCAAATTACCAAGTAAACTGTGGAGATGCATTTCAATAAACTTCATTGCCAATCTGCCAAAACCAAAATGAAAGATGAATATCGTAGCAATGGTTGGTAGGATTAGCTACTGGGCCCATCTTAGACCTATTATCAAACAAGATTGTGTAACAGGGGCCAGGCCATAATTCAATAACATAGGGAGATAGGATGGATATCCCGAAGAGATAGTATCCTATAGAGCCCGTACATTTATGCGCCAATACCTCATACATTAAGTACATGTTCTTTTTATATTCAAATGTAGATGTATGGCCTACTATCCACAAGCAGACGAGCAGATGGAACGAGTAAATCAGGTTCTGGAACCTTCAATATGACCTAACTGCAGCTATGACCAGATGTATTCAGCTGAAATATTATATATGACCAAATATGTATATCATGACTTCAAACAATCTGTGATGAAGATTTCTCTCTGTTATGTGAATTAGGGAAACCCATGTAGGACAATCTGGCCAAAATGGAGACAGTTCAGAAACCCTGCACCTGAGTTATGTTGTCATCATATGAGAGGTATCTTGACAACATCATCACTCAATTTGGAACCACTCCAAAATGAATTAGGAAAGTATTACAATTCGCATAGTGTTAATAATGGGTCCCCGTAACCTGCCAGCGGTCGGGGTTTGGACTGCTACAATGGATCAGTTCAGTCCAAGACCCATCCAAATACCTGACCCGCAGCCTCTTGGCGGGCCAAATTCCCTGCCCTACCAGTCAACCTGCAGGATTTGCCGGCTATGGTTCGGCGCATCATTTCCACTCTCCAGTGCTGCGTTTCGGGATTTTCTATGTATTGTCCCATTCACATATCCTACTGGTAATCGCAAAATATTGCCTTTGGTATGTCACTGTCTTTTTTTGATGTATTGGCTGCCTTTATAATCAGAACGAACAGACACATGCTCCCTAGCGCATCATCAAATGAGCGTCAATAGAGCGTCAATGATTTTTGGCCTTGCATCATGGGTAATCAAAGTGCGAGGTGGCTGTTATTGTCTTTATATGATGTTTTGACCATTTTGATGGGCTAAAACGCTCATGACCACATAGTTGCAGCTTTGTAAATACACTAAGTTGCTACTGTGCAGGAGGCTGTCACGGGAATATCTGTTGCTTATCTGCCTCCAAAGGCTGCCAATTTGGCTGAAGAGGCTGAGAGAAGAGGACTGCTACGCGACTGGCAGAATGGAAGCAGGAAAACGTGGTCAGCAATCAACGTGGCGGCAATTATGGTTGACAGAGCACACAGGGCATGGAGGGAAGGCCACATAGCTGGCGTACTCATGATGGACATCAAGGCAGCTTTTCAGAGCGTAGGTAGGGGGACACTGATCTATACAATGAAAGGCAATGAGATGGAAGGAGACCTCATACGATGGATGGCAAGTTGTCTCACAAACCGAACGGTCGAAATCATAATCAAGTGGAATGTTATTGAGAGACATCTGGTGGAAGCTGGTATGCCAATGGGTTCACTGGTGTCTCCCATGCTCTTTGTAATTTACATTTGAGGGCTCATGGAATGGGTTGAGGAGAGGGTCTCCAGGGTTGAAGGTCAGTCCTTTGTGGATGATGCCGGATGCGTGGCTATGGGAAGCGATGTAAGCAAAATTGCTAGGAAACTCGAAGTCTGCACCAGGGTGACAATCGACTGGGCGGACAGACAGGAGATGGAGTTTGACACCGCAAACACCAAAGCGGCACTCTTCACCTGCAGAGCAGGCCACAAAAAGCACCTGCGTCCAAAGTTAACAGTGAAGATAGGAGGTGGGAACAGCTTCGTCAGGTGTAACAAGGAAGCTACAAGATGGCTGGGGGTCTGGATGGACGCCCACCTAACATTCAAAATGTATCACAGTTGATGCATGAAGAAAGGGAGAGCTGCAGAAGCACGACTCTGGTCACTCACAGGAACATATGGAGTTGTACCACCATTTGTAGGAGCAGTACAAGTAGCTGGCATCCAGGCTGTCGCGCTGTATGGATGCAAACTCTGGTGGGAACCGAAGAACGGAAGCCAGCGAGACGACCTCCCGCATATCCTGAATCGACAAGCCAGATATCCCCTGGGCACGCTGCTGACAACTCCGAGAGGTGCGCCAACCAGTGACCCAGGGCTCACACCTGCGGCGGTGGCCCTCAACCCAAGACAACAACTATTCATGGCAGAGCTCACTAGCATGTGCGATGGCTCCAATTCCCAAGAGCTCTACCATGGCCCCACTCTTCATCCACCAGTTGGCAGAGTGGCTGGGTTAGAGCACGCGTGCGGCAGGACAGCAGAGACGATGTGCTGGCCAGATCCTGGGGAGGAGCCAGCAGTCAAGACCACTATACTGGAAGACGACGCCACAGCCAAGAGAGCTGCCGAGCTGTGGGAGAGAAGAAAAGAAAGCAAGGCGGGATTGGCCACTTGGACGTGGTGGACTGAGGGGTTTCAAACTGACAATGAAAGAGTCAGAGCTGTGGCGGTGTGCTCAAACAGAGATGGCTTGACAGTTTTCTGCAGGTACATTCGTACGGAACGAATGGCTGTGTGTGATGCTAATATCAGCGGAATCAGGGTCGCACTCCAAAAGTCCGTTGCAAGATGGGAGTTGCTGCGAGCACATGGAGTTGCATCAATGGCAGTGTTTAGCGACACGCAAGCAGCTATCAGACAGACGGCACACGGGGACCCAGGGCCAGGGCAGCATCTAGCAAATGCAATCAACGAGCATGGGAGGGCCCTCGGTGACCACAGCATTGAAGCCGCAAACCACTGGGTCCAGGGACAGTCAGGAATCCGTGGGAATCAAGAGGCTGATCGCCAGGGAGACAAGGCACAAGAGACCTAGGCTACATGATACACGAGCGAATATACACCTCGGCCACCAATCCTGCCAGGCGGATCTCCAAAGGGAGGACTGCAGCAAAGGCTGAACGGGAGACTGACAGGTCCTCCAAACATTACGGCTACAGGCTGACGGGCAAAGCCGGAAGCAAGAGACCTGTCCCAATGACAAGCATCAAATCACCAGAAACAAGGTTCAATGGACCGAAGAGCGGCCATGCACAGACTGGAATGTACTGACAGTCATTCGGACACCGAGAGGGCGACAAATGCTGATTGTGCAGGGGCGGGACACTACAAACTCGGGAGCATCTCTTCCGCCACTATAGGCGGCGCCATGACAAGCAGAATGCGATCTAGATGGCGGTGGGGAAGGCTTCAAGATGGAAAGCGGGCAGATGCCAACATGTGCAGATTTCTGAGCTGTGTTCCAAGGAGAACTGTGACCAAGCGGTGATGGACTTCCTGGCCGCAACTGACGTCGGCAAGTTCCCGCCACAGCAAGTGGACGGCTAACAGTGTTTAGATTGTGGGTACATTCTCTTTCGTTGATCCCTTTTGTTCTGGGTCAATCGCTACGTTGTCCTTTGTGAAAGGGGTAGCAGCTGGGAACTCCGGCATCTGACTGGCTTGCCTGGAGGCAGAGGTGTTGTTTCTCGACTCTGTCATACTCTAATTAGAGTGAATACAGTATGAATCAAACAAAAACAAAAGCTGCCAATTTCTGGTTTATGGATGCTTGGGATCAAGCGCCACATATATTACTGAAGATGCAAGACCAGAAAACATTGATGCCCCGTTGACCCTCATTTCCGAGATGGGGCGGGGAGCGTGTCGCACTCTGTTTGCCCTTTGAAAGGTGGTCAATACTTCATTTATGACTGTCTCGAACCAATCACCACTCAGATTACCAAAGATGCAAGACCAAACATGGTAGATGCTCAGTTGACGCTCACTGTCAAGATGGGGAAGGGAGCGTGTCGGAATGATATTTGCATATATAGGTGGCCAATACTTCAATTATGTTTAACCACAACCAAATCAAGTTTCAGTTACCTGACTTACAAGACCTAGAAGTGTTGACGCTCCGTTGGCTGTCATTTGGCCACAGGCGTATCCACAGTATGCAATCATTTGATTTGGCATAGTACATGTATTACAGTGTTTTGGTAGCCTTTCTATCATCTTCATGTACTTTCTCCTTTATCACTACATTGTTCTTTCAGAATACATATAAATATATCCTGTAAAATATACTTTAAAGTGTCCGCTAATTGCAGATAATCATACACTCAAAAATCTCATTCCTCTCGATCAATGCTTATCACCACTTGCATGTTCACTTCACAGGGTGCTCTCTTCTGCACATTCGATGTTAGCTGTATTACCGCACAGCAGATAGTGTACCAACCGGTGGATGTTCTTTCATCAGACAGCAAATCAGAAATATAATCTTTATTGTAATTAATATCCTTGGCATATGCATCAAGATTGAACAATTTAGCGCAGGGAAGCGGAGCATGTGAATACACATATCCGGGGGGAACATTGTCCAGTTGGGAATGTTGAGCTGCGTGAGTGTCACTGGGTGGCGCACGTGGCATTCCGGGCAGAGCTGGCATTGGTTCTGGTGTTGGCTGTCTGAGTTAGTCTGGTGGAGGTGCACCTGTTCCTTTGCGCCTCCAGTGTGTATGTGGATTCTTTGCTGTGCCATTTTTGCAGGGAAGGCAGCCGTCCCTGTGGTTTTCAGGAACCTCAGCTGGGTGACTATCTATTGCAGCCTTCACCTATCTATGCCCAGGAAACTCAACTCCCTGCTTCTTGTCATCTCAGACTGCCGCGCTCGGATCCTTCATCAGGTATTGCGTTTCCTCTATTGCGGCTTGTGAAAACGCTCATTCAGCCATTCTGGCGATATACAACGCAAGGCACACGTCGGACTGTTCTAGCTGTACCCGACCTCCTTGCCTAGCTATCGTAGCAGACATATTGAGTACCTACATGAAATCTGTTGCTGCTTCTAACAACGAGATTTGGCTATTACCTCTACCATAGACTCTTCCATATTCTCCTCTGAGAGAATTCATACCCTTTTCGTCCACTCTCAGGGATCTTTATGACGAAATTTGTCCGCGAAAATTCCAAAGCTGACAACACCACAAAATTTGATCTTCTGGACCGTGCGCACAAATCCCTTCGTAGGGTAGGGAGACTTCGCGTTGTGGCAGTGATGAATTGGTCGTGTAGCTCTCTACATATAACTGTTGCACATAGTAAGGATTGTTATATTGCGTTTAGTCCAATATTGATATACTCACATCAAACTCCAAGCTGCTTCATTTTCTTGCGGCTTCCGGTTTTACGGTGGATTTTCAAACGTGAATCCTGGGTCATATGTTTGGTGGCTGCATTGGCTAATTGATGGTGGACTAACTGGTGTGGGAGTTGATGCTGTGTGCCAGCGAGTGACGCATTTGATGAAGTACCCATTGATCAGCATGATTCGGATCTACTCTGACCAAGCTGAGGTGTTTCTGTAAACAAGTTTGCTGGTGCGGAATAACAGAGGAAGATGATAACCACAACATGTGGGAACTCCTGAGGAATAAATAGTTAGCTTCAAGTCAAAATGGAATAAGTAACAGCCAACTTGCACATTCTACTCATGAGGAATCCTGCTGTGTATGGCAGCAGGTTGAAGGGGTTACCCACCATCCAGCGATTTGCAGTAAGTCTGCCAATGTTGTTTTTTTGTTTACAAGGGTAAATTGAGGTTTTCGACAGCTGAAATCTCATGATTGGCAGAAATAGACAGGAAATTCTTCAAGGGAAAGAACGTCTGGTGATGGCTGTCTCAACAAATCCCAGGGATCTTAGATGAAATGGAGGCCAAAAATCAAGTCATGTTGTATGGTTAGCATTACTATTCCAATTGTAGTGACAGTCAAAACGCAGTTGATACTTTCTTGAAGTTGAACATACGTACCAACCGCGACATAAATGATGCAGCTTGGCTACATTTCATCCATATCTTGAATCATCCAACATCTAGCCCAACAACAAAAGGAACGCAAAGGACAATAGTGAATGCTCTAAAAAAGAACTTTTCGCAAGGTCCGGCGGGCCAATACAGCACATCGACAAATAGTTCCACACGACAACATCATCAAGCGTATGAAGGCAGGAGTGGCTCAGAAGGAGAATGAGTCCGAGCTCTAGGGGCATTGCATAGTTCAAGATCCAAAGAGAAGCTTACGGCGGAGAAATGACGAGCAACGCACTTTTTAAACAAAAAACAGAAAGAGAAATCTATCAAGGATGATGTTGAGAAAGTAGCCTCAGTGGCAAAAAAGTGTGATGAAGATGCAGAGACAGTGATTGAGCAGGTGGAGGAAGAAATGAGAGGTGCTGGAAATGCAGGATTGACCGTCAGAAATCCCGAAAATATGTCTGAAGAAATGAAGATTGTTATTGGGGACAGTCTGACCGATCTTGGAAGTTGTGACAATGAGGAGGATGGTGACGATGATGATAATCAAGTCACAGAGCTGGGCAGGCTGGGCAAATATGACGAACCTGGCTGGGTGGCGGGCACAATGTGCAAAATGGTACACCAGCGCATGGAGAGATATCGGCAGAAGCAGATGAACCTTCACGAATTGACACAGCCGGGATGACAGCACATGGCCCACTACTTCGATGTAACAGACATCAAGTATGGCACGACCGAATGTAAGGTTCCGGCACATGTTGAACCCCAAAAGGACATAGTTGCAGCCGCTCTGGCACTGACACCATCGGGAGAACATATGGAGTCACTTGATATTGTGTGCGGAATATGGCAAATACCGCAAGGGACATCTCGACCAGAGAGCATTCATGAGAGTTTAGGTTCCGGGAAGCCGCAGTCAAACAAACGCATCGCATGATTTTCTCCGGACATGGAGCCTTATTTGTCATCAATTAAGAAATCGAAGCCAGTTGAACCAGCTAGCTCTTACCTCTGCATAGTTCCTCCCTGGCTAATCAACATACAGAAACCAGATTCGGACAACGAAATAGTGATGGCTCAGGCGTCGCTGGATGAATAGATAGACAAATTCAATTTTCAAATTCATATCTGTTTCAAAGGTTATTCGTGTACCAATCTTGCTACTAGTCAGCTTATTCCTGATTTCAGTGACCAAATTGTGAGACATGACCATTCGTCTGTGGATGTGCAAGGGTCATACATGCCATGCGAATGTACTAGACTCCAAACCAGGCTGTAAGACATCAAGTCGACTCGACATTGTCTTGCCTGGTGGTGTCAAGTCAGAAAGCACATACCGAATTAGTGACTAAATTTAGAAACATCATTTAAGTGAGTGATGTTTTATGAGTCAATGATGGAGCGGTCAATGGGCATTATGAACCTGACTGAATGATGAGAGTCATGCTGCATTCGTCCATTCATCCAACTGCCCAATTCTCCGCACAGACCTGGTGGACATGGTTGAGATTTTGAAAATTCCTTATGGTAGGTAACACTAGTCAAGATGAAGGAGCTGGATCAGTAAAGGTGATGAAGTCAGGCAATATTGATCAAAAACTAGTGGATGGATTTACATGCTGTAAAATGGTAGCTGAAAGTGCAGGAATATAATAGAACTACATAATCCATCACTTAGATAACGTGTATAGTGGTGGATTAGAAATGGAGATGCCACAAAGTCTTTGGGTGAAAATGATTATACATAGAAACGCTATATTGGTTGTCAATAATGACTATATGATTTGTAGTATACAATTATTGAGGGTAAAATGACTGTTAGAATGTGTTTCATGTGAGCGTCAATGGAGCTATCAATGATTTTTGACATACACTATTGGCAATCAAAGGGCTGCATAGTCACATCGTTCCAAAATGAAAGTAGTGGTCGTCTTTATAGGTAAAAATGCACAGGACATGCTTGTTGCCCAATCCTAACTATGAGCATCAACGGAGCGCCAACAATTTTTGGCCTTCATCCGCACGATGTAAATTGGACTGGAAGCAACATGGAATCCTCCCAGACACTTCGGGCGACCTCACCAGTGCTTCTAAATATATCCACCGCTGGAGGTGGTCTAGCATGCCGATTTCAATTGTCTGGAGGAGGTCAGGTGTTGGGAGGTCACTCATGATACAGGGAATATGTCGAAATGCGTTGAATCCACAGTGACGATGGCGCGACGAGGCTTCAGCATCGGCTGCCTTAGTGTTGGCATCGCTGAGCATTCAATATTTGTTGTGATCCCACCGGGGGTGTTGCTTGTCAGGAGGGACATAATCTCCAGGTTTGGTGTTTGAACACTCGCACCAGGTTCAAACATGCCGCTCGAGATGATGTAGGTTGCTATACTCTGGGCAATCTGCAAGTGATGCTGCTATAACCGGTTTGGAATGCCTGAAGTTCTCATCAGCACAGGGAACGTTGTAATACCCGCTCTCAGTGCTGGGATTTTGTTTAAAGGTGAGAGGCTGGAGTACCCGCTGGAGTACTTCATTCCGCACCTTTCGGTTTGTTTGGCGCTTCTCATCCAGCCGCTCCGGCTGGATATTGTCATTCTTGATTGGAATCAGCAGAAGAGCGACCATTACGACGCTGTTCATTGAGGGCATCTGGCGTATCTTCGAAGATAGATTGCGAATCGTAACATATTCAAGCCACTCTTTGTTGTTGGCAGCAATAATCGAGAGATGTGTTCCATCGGACATGACGATCAAGCGAACCAGTGTATCCCCCACTCCGAGCGTTGAGTTAACGTTGATTGCCACGTGATTATCATCGGAAATTTCTCCTTGCCTGTGTCTCCCACCACTAGTCTGCGGTGTGCATTGTGGTATAGAGGCCTTTCAGTGGCGTATCGCTGATAAAGCAACTCTGAGGGGCATATATGAGATGCTCGGAATAGGCTGGCTGCCGCATCAACCATCTCATGCTTTCGATGATGTCTCGACTCCACTATTTGATTGGGCATTGGTGATTGTCATTCCATCTCATATCCTCTAGAGTGTGTAGTTCCCATTCCCCGAGAGCCTGATCATCTGGCATCCTAGTCATGAGCCTCTGGACTCCATCCCCATTTGTGAAGCTTGGGAAACGCAGAACAGTGTTTTCTTCCTTCAGCACCTTGTCATAGTACGTTTTAATGCGCTGCTTCTTGGTCCCACACTGGATATATGTGTACTCTTCGCGTGTCGCTAACAGGTAGTAGGGATTGTTTTGTAGGTTCGTCTCAAGGCAACCCTGAGCGTCACATTCCCATGGCTCAGCAATGTAATCACTCAACGGAGCGCCGGCACTGGGGTATGTTTCTATCCGCAGCAGAGGAGGTGGCAGTGGTTGAGACCCCGAGTCTGCGATGATTTCAAGGTGTTTGAGGTAGGGAAACGCATCCAAGTCTTCAACTGAATTATTCTTCGCATTGAATTCATGACGCTGAGTAGGTTCAACGTGTCGGGGCGCACTGTGAATAGTCAGATTCTTCTTGCGTGCAACTTGAAGGTGTTCAGGATGGTGTAATTTGAGATGTTGAAGTCACCAGCTGTCTGAGGTGAACTTCTTTCTGCATGAAAATTCGGGGCAATGGAAAGGGGTCTTCTCTGGAATTGTTGAAGACACGCGAGGTGTGGAGTGTACACTGTAGAAAGGGACGAATGTTGGTGCTGGGCTTGAGCAGCTTGGTGGGTGTAAGCTCACGATACTTTCAGCTAACTTGAGAGATTTATTGAGCCTCAACACCATCACAAGGAGGTTCCTTACACGCCAGGAGTTGCGATGTCCCACAATACTATGATTAGAATATAACCAATACAAAACCCATACAGAAAATAAACCCTGAGCGATTCAAAAACTTTGCGATGCATGATATAATCAATACCTGAGATAAATGGATGAGAACAAAGGAATTAAACAAGACAAGCACCCGACCCTAACCCGAACGCAACAACCATCGCCTCCTCTGCAATGTGATGACTGGTTCACTCCTCGCCTACCGAGCCATCCGGGCGTGCCCCAGGGAGAGGGCCATTGGGGAGAGGGACATTGGGGAGAGAGACATTGGGGAGAGGGATATTGGGGAGAGGGACATCGGGGAGAGAGACATCTGGGAGACTGTCGCCAGCTACCGATGAGCTGAGCAGCTGCTAATCCACATCCTCATCCAAAGTGTTTCCGGCTGCCTCAGGTTCTCGCTGAGTTGGCACCACTGGGCGAGGTCTTCGCGGCGTCACAAGCCCCAAAAACTCCAGCTGAGGGAGGTGATGAGTCTCCAGAGTTTGTGGTCGTGGGCAAGGCTCAGGGGTTTGTGGCCGTGGGGCAGGCGCCAGAGGTTGTGGCTGTTGGGTATCCTTGCACATCTCCTGGCCTTGCTCAGGTAGCACAATTGGCTGATCATCTACAATGGTATCTACATTGTCAGCCGATGTATTTACCATCTCCCCCTGCCCAATCATCCGAGGTTCTTTGCTATCATCCTTATCCTCATCCTGCTCCTCATCCTCATGCTCCTCCTCCTCCTCATCCTTCTACTATTCATCTTCGTCCTCTTCATCTTCCTCCTCTAATTCATCACGGTCCCTATCCATATCCACATCGCCGTCTAACTCAATGCCGCACAGTGCGTCCACATCATCCTCCATGCGCATATCCAGATTGCAATCATGTTCTGAGTGATATTCTCCATCTGACTCCTCAGCAGAGTTGGTATCATCAGCTGAGGAAATTGACATGGCGGGCGATGCTTCCACCTCTAAATATGTGTGCTCTAGTTAGCCCTCCATATCCGAGTCTGCCTCATACATTTCCTTCTGCAACCCCAAAGCAACGGCACGAAAGATATCATCTCCCCCTCGGGTTTGTTCAACACTACCTCTCCCTTTACTGTTTCCCTTCCCCTTCCCCTTCCCATCCTCCATTGCCTTCCCATTCCCCTTCCATTTCCCCATCCAGTCCTCAGTCGCCTTCCCTCTCCCCTTCCCATCCTTTGTACCCTTCCCTTTCCCAGTCATCGTCTCACCACCCCGCGTGTCCTCCTCGCCATCGCCATTGTCATTCTCATTGCCATTGCCAGGACGGCTCCTTGCACCACTCAGCGCTCCAGGGTCTGCCCAGTTTTCATCATCTTCATCCTCGTCTATTATCCCATCCTGATTGAGTGTTCTAACAGCCGGGAAGTCGCCGAGCTTGTACTGGTGGCAGCTTGGCGGCTCAACCTTTACCCTGAGATTGTCACTACCGTAGCTAGAGAAACGCTCGCCGGCGCATTTAATCTTCCCCGGGCTGGTTGGCTGCAGAGTGGAGCGATCAACATGAACCCCGAAGGCATGTGGGTTGTCCCACCTCCAATTGTGTATCTGGTCGCAGGTTTTGTTGAACATTTGCCCCATATATGAGCGGAAGTCGGGCCACCACTCCTGAAAAGGCAAACTCCTGCTCCTGTGGTGCGGCCACATCTGCTGGAATTGCGAAAAGTTGCAAGTCATGACTGGATCAAGAAACATTATATCATAAAAGAGGTTCCATGCCCTCTCATCCATGATGCCGCAAACATTGTTTTACCGTATGAGTCAACGGATGAGTTCCGGGATAAATACCGTTATATGGTGCCGATCCAACGACAGGTGTCAATTTCTGACCGATGTCAGCATCTTTGCCCTAGCCTTCTTCTTTCCTTTGCAGCTGCTCTCTTGTGCCAGTGCTGTGAGTTGAAAATGAATCTACATCCGAAGCATTGGCATTATGAGACAATTGCGAATAATGGAAAGAAGCCCAGAGGGAACGTACAAAGTTGTGTAAGTCAACAGATGTGTTTTGAAACACGGAGCGTTATTTCATTTCAGTCATGTGATCTCGAGATAGTTCAGGATGCTGGTGGTGTGTGTAATTCAGGGGGAAAAGAGAATGGAAGAGTAGGCGGGAACAAGGGATATACATACTCGAGTTCCTGCGATTTCTTCGTTCAACTTGTGAGCGATGATAATCCTGATTCATATCCTGCGTTTTGTTGGTCAACGAACACAACACGGCCCAGCCTTCATCTTTCACAACCGCCAGGCACCTCATGAATGCGAAGCCTCAGGACGAGATTTGGTACTGGTGGTGTGGAAAGTTTACGATGCCAGGTGTTGCTTTTGCATCTCACACCACTGTCACCGCTCAGACCTCGTTCATCTCGGAGCACACTGCGTAGTTCTCAGGTTGTGCTGACTCTGCAACCATCCAACACGGCTACCAATAAGCCTAGCGGTGGAAAAAGCACATGCAACTGATGTCACAGGATACAGAATCTTTCATTGTTCGCTTTGCGATGCTTCTAGCTGTGCCAAAGGGGGATTTCCACCAGGAAGCTGAAGATATACACAATCAACGATTCAAAATATTGTGCCAAGAATGAGTGCAATACTATGATTACCGCGCCAAGAAGTCATCAACACCCTTCAAGCGGTGCAAATAGACCTTCAGATGTTGCTGTAACAGTGACTCTCAATGCTGAGTTTATTCTGAGTTCAATCTGATGGCAGTTGAGCCCAGAATTGAATGCTTTTCAAGGGATCTCATCCCCGAGTATTGGCATGGTTTAGGGTCAAGCACGGTCTACACTGCGCTGCCCGTTTTTGTGAAATCCCTCCCTGGTCGCTCAAATAGGTGTCTACTCCGCCTGCCGTTGCATATGCATGCAGAGGAAATTGTTCCCGCATTGTTGACATCGAACATCTATATCGGACTATGCCTTCCCAAAGCCCTCACCGTGACACGACACCGGTCGTACAAAACCTTCGAAGTCTTCCCAATCGTCACAATCGACCAAAGTGTGGGCCTTGGGGGAATTCTCGACTTCCCCCTGCTAGGAGGCCTGTTTCCGTACCGGCTGGCGAGAGGGATTCCTCTCAAGGAGGGAGTTCCGTGGCCTCTACAATCTAAAGTCAGAACTCCACCCCCTCATCTTCGCTGAACAATTCTCGCGTGGAAGATATCACTCAAAGCATAACATCCAACCCGTCCGCTACACAGCGACGGTCAATGAATACTCCAACCGCCCCGCTGGGTAGAATCAGTTGTAGCAGACTAGCACCTGGAGGAACCTCACAGTCAGACCCAACGCGTCGCGTTGTATCCAGCACCGAATCTGGCAATGCTAGCACTCCCACTCCTCACACCGGTCTTGAAAACCTGCCAACCTCAATCCCTAATCCAGAAGCCCGCGCAATCATTACAAATCCACTGCGAACGCGACCTACAGAAAGAAATCAGTGACAGAGGCAGTGGCAATTGAAACTGGAGGCGGTGTCTACACCTCGATCAGTGGTCTTGGGCAGTCGCAGCATCCAGCGATATGATCACTCAGTCAAGCAGTGTCACTTATTCGCAACGGGCAGACTCCTGGGGCTCCACATGTTGAACAGATGGCCGTTTATGAGTGCAAGCGACTTGGAGATAGTGAGTGATGTAATGGGACATGTTGCGAACACATTAGCCGAAGGCCCACCCAGGCAGATAATAGAGATTTACTGGAACACCGCTATGCGGCACAACAACATTTGGTCCATAGCATTCAAGGCGGGCACAAAGGAGATCATGAAAAAGGTATGCTGAGGCAACGGCCTCGTTGGATATTACATGCTCAAACTGGTACCAGGTTCGAGCACACGTTGTTACGATCAAATCCCCTCAGATTCACTCGACAACGGACAACATCGCAGAGGTTTATGATCTCCACTACTTTGCATCCGCGCCAGAGCGTTTGGAATTCATTGATTCCCTTCGGGCAGACGATTAGTATGATTTTCCGGTACCAGAGTGTGTGGAAGGTGGTGTACGCGGTCCAAATCCAATGCAGAGAGAGTCGAAAGCTGCCGACAAATGGCCAGCCTCCACTTTACTTCCTGGCGGAAGCAATCCCAGGGTTTATCTACATCAAATTTTATCATTGGGCAAATAATTGCGGTAAGTATGCTGATGGATTTCATAATTCCATGATTGACAACAAGGACAATCATGTACCCTTGCAAACAGACCATATATACCTGCGCCGCGTTGCGCCATGCTCTGGTGGAGTGGCAACAGAACAAAGGTGTTCATCCGAAAGCGTCCAAGTCAAAGCTGAAAGGGGAAACACCAGATCGCTCAAACTACTTCAACTACAAGAATGACGGTGGTATGAACGCATCCTGCTGCGCTGCAATAGGTCGCAAGTTGTTAACCTCGCCTGGCATTGCAGACACGCATACATTCTTGATAAATGCCTGAAACACACTACCAGAGAGCTACCTACAGAGGGTGTATAAAAACACTCTAGTGACTGTCAAGCATCCGATCTAACAGGCGGAGAACCCAATGCCCACCATGGTCATCATTGTGGAAGCAGCGCGTGTTGACAATGCTATTCATTTTGACTATTTGACCTCTGAGGTAGCGCTTGTGGAGCCTGAGATAGGAAGGACTGACCCAAAGATCGCGATAGACAATAACTGCATGAACAACGAGTTGCATTTTGGGATTGCAGGGGGCAGCGGGGATTATGAAGATGAATGTTGCAAAAGTGACAAGGGCGATGCCATCCCCACCGGCAGCCAGGGACGACGGCCCACCAATCAACACGAGAGGTTTGACCTGGGAAATGGTGATGTCGATGGGTATGAGGGCAACGATGCCAATGATGCAGACGCGGATGAGGTGACAGAAGCATTGGTAGCCGATGATGCATCAACGCAGAATGTGGAGGACTGAGGGCGTAGTTCTAGAGAGTGTGAAGATTGGACAGTATATTTCAGACCTGCAAAATACAATAATAGCGAAGCAAATGCAACTGCAAGCGATGTATTCGAAGCGAAGACTGTATTGTAATAAGTGACAACGTCTCAAAACTAAACATATATGGGGAGAGTGCGGCATCCAATATATAGCAACAGCGAAGAGGTAAAATGTGGCACTCAGCCGGAGAAAGGCATAAACATCGCCAGGCATTGGGTACACCGCTTCAGCATAACTGCAGCCCCTGAGAAGATTGTAACACAAATGTCGTTCTGATGGTGCGTATATGTCACCACAAAGTAAAGGAGGTACATATGCAACACAACCAGTCGCCTGGGCAACGGGTACCATGTGATTCTCCCTCAGAGGGTACAAGGTTCCATCAGAGCTGTCAGATCCGTCCGGAACACCCGGGTGTTTCTGACCGACACTAGGGTCGTTGCTGATGAGCAATACACAGCAATACATTACAGGATGTGCCTTGCACCATCGATGTAAACAATGGAGCGGGAAACGCATACATCTTCTACCACCACTTTCAATAGCAAAAGGCCATTGCCAAAGACTCGGCATTGACTTCACAACCAACCTGCCGATCTCGGAAGTTGGCTATGACTGGATTGTAATTATTTCTCCCCACATGACAAACAGAGCACAATGGAAACATCAGCAAAATGTATATCGGTCCGAGAGCGACACGCAATACTCCCAGACACTCCGGCTGACCTCAGCACTGCTTCTAAGTACTTCTAGATGCTCCCAGACCCCCCTGCAGATTTGCAACGTGCTCTCAGACTGTGCAAGAGCATTCTGAAGGTGCTCCTGAACGCACCTGCAGTTATGGAGGTGGATTCAGGATGCTACGAGATTTGACTTATAGAATAGTCAAATTTTGGAGCTCCTGATACCTCTGCGAAGTTCTGTGGAAGACTTCGACAGAAGCTGAGACAACTTTACAGCTCTGCAGAATACTTCGAGAGCAGCTGAGAACGCTGCGCAGCTCTGCAGGAGCCTTGGTGCCGTATTCTCACAGCAGTGGATCTTACATAACCGCAAGGCATTTCATCTTGTCATATTCGTCTTCGTTACAGTCACAAGATTCACTACATCGTAATATGGCATGCATTATTTAAATCTCTCTGTATATAGACATACTCTCAATCTGGCCGCAGATGAAACTCGAGCATAATCAGAGGAGCACCTGGACTCACCCATTGAGAGAACTCAGAGATGCACCACTCGGAGGCCGTTGTTCCGAAACGATGGAGCTAGAAGGCAAAGAGCCCACTATCAACACGCCGCCTTACCTCTCGGAACATCCCAACTGGAATTCATGAGAACTAGAGGTACTGGTTCGAGCAGCATAGGAATCTGGCGAGAAGATATGATTCTACCCTGCGTTGAGGATCCACCCACTTGCTACGATCCAAGAAATTTCGGACAGAGTGAGTGAGGCCAAAAGTTGGGGAAGATAGAGTGTGTATTTTCATTGTATGATAAGATGAGATGGAAATGAGATGATGTCTATCTACTCCGGGGTCTGCTGAATATTAACTCCCCCTCTCTCTGTCAACCTCCGTTACCCCTGTATCTCTGTACAACCACCGGCGCTCTTTGAAGATGTACTTGGAGGCCATGATGGAGTGTGTTTGGAGATGCACTTGCAGAATGAGATCGAGTCAACTCAGAGATGCAGTGGGAGACCGGGATCAAGCTGGTTTGGAGATGCAGTTGGAGACCAAGAGATCAAGTGCACTCAGCGATGCACTTGGAGCCCCTGATTGAGCGAGTTTGGAGATGCACTTGCAGGCCGCGATCAGATGAACTCTGAGATGAACTTGGAAGCCGTGATTGAGCGTGATTGGAGATGCACCTGGATGCCAAAATCAAGTGGACTCAGAGATGCTCGTGGAGACCGTAATTGTGCACGTTGGGAGATACACTTGGAGGCCATGATCAATCAGGATCAGAGAAGCACTTGGAGGTGGTTGATCTGGAGGCGATTGATCTGAAGGTGGTCAATCTGGCGGCAGTCAATCTGGAGACAGTCAATCTGGATGCAGTGAAACTGGAGGTGGTAGATCGGCAGGCATGTGCCATGGAAGCTGAGACTCTATTCATTGGTTAACTCCTAATTGTGGGAATGTAGAGAATTCTGTACAACAAGGTCCACTGAGAGACTGGCTGGGAGCGGGAGACAGTGGATCATACAATGATGCAGTATGCGGTGTATGCTGTACTCGGTGTATGCTGTACTCAGTGTATGCTGTACTCAGTGTTAACTCGCGATCATGGCATGGAGAGGATGACTGAACTTCCTGTTTTTAAGTCACAGTAGAGTTGAAGGCGAGAAGGAGAGAGATGAGATGAGATGAGGAAAAACATGAGGAGAAACTGGGACTTAGGGAATTTCGTGGGTGAGTCAATTTACCATCCCCAATCCGGCACGTATGAGCCCCAATCCGGCATGTAATTACACCGATAGGATGTCTTCCCAACACCATCAGGCAAGTTATACCCCTGATTTCTCATATCCGCTCGTAGCCTCCACATCGTTCTCATCTACATCCCCCATCTCTCCCTTTCTAGTCCACAACTCTACAATCATCGCAGAACACAAAGTTAAGTCCTCCCTCTCTATCTCTTCATGCCATGATCATGAGTTGACACTGAGTACAGCATACACCAAGTACAACATACACCGGGTTCAGCAAACAGCGAGTACTGCTTACACCCAGTACAGCCTACACCCAGTCTAGCATACACCCAGTACAGCATACACCCAGTACAGCATACCCCCAGTACAACATACACCGAGTACCACATACACCGAGTACAGCTTACACCGAGTACAGTACAGACCAAGTACAGCATACACTGAGTACAGTATACACCGACTACGGCATACACTCAGTACAGCATACGCCCAGTACAGCGTACACCCAGTAAAGCATACACCCAGTACAGCATACACCGAGTACAGCATACACCAAGTACAGCATACACCGAGTACAGCATCTACCCAAGATTATTTGTCTCCCCTTCATTCTCATGATTACGAGTTGACCCCTGATTGTAGCCTCAGCTTCAAGCGTGCGTCCCTATACAATTGACCGCCATCAGCCAGCTTGCCAGGAGAGCTCAAAGGTAAAGTCACCTTGTCACATTCCCACGTTTGCGAGTCAACTTACTGATCAACAGAGTCTCAGCACCTGGCTCGCCGTGTATCAACCGCCTTATAGTACATGTCTAATCTCGCTCAACCACGGCCTCCAAACTGTATCACCAAAGTCGCTCGATTACGGCCTCCAAAGGCATCTCCAACCTCGCTCAATCACAGCCTCCAACTGTATCTCTGAACTCGCTAGATTAGGGCTTGCAAGTTAGCATGATCATAGCCTCCAAGAGCATCTCCAAACTCACTCAATCACGATATCGGAGTGCATCTCTCAGTTCATTCGATCATGGGCTCCAAGTGTATCTCCAAACACACTCGATTACAGCCTCCAAGTGAATCTCCAAACTCGCTCTATCACAGCCTGGGAGTGTATCTCTGAGTTCACTCGATCTTCATCTTCAGGCGAGCCTCACATTGCTCCCAAGCACCGCCTGCAGCCAGTCCGGATATACTGTGTGTAGATGGGTAGCTATATAGATAGAAAGATGAGAATACAAACTGAATACATGAGTTTTAAAAATTGTTGAACGATAAGTAGTAGCTATGCTTTCCAGGTGCACAAGGAATCTTCCCAAAGAAGATGTTGTTTTCCCAGACTGCTTTACTGTGATTTGAGGTGCTCCCAGACTTGTTTTCGGCACTCCCAGACTTGTTGTCGGCGCTCCCAGGTGCTACCCGGTGCTCCCCAAGTTCTCTCCGGTGCTCTGAGGTTTTCTTCAACTTATCACAATCACTTCAATGGTACACCTGTACCAGTCATCAGAGATTCCAGTAACTCTGAAGGCCGGCTGGAACGTCCTCCTAGGGTCTTATACTCTCCTGAAATTGACCATCTAAGTTTACACTCCACATCCTCTCAGACACTCCTGGCGGCTTCCAGTGACTGAAATACATTTTGCTGATGAAGCCTGCAGGATAACAATCAACACTCAGGCTTCTGCATGCATATTCATTGAAGACATTATCCGCCGACAAACTGTGCCTCAAGACATTGTACCGGACCGCAATATATACATCACAGCAGGCTATTAGAGAGAAGCTCCAAGGATTCTGCAGACAAAGGTGCTCATGTCTACACCAATGCATCCAGAAACAGATGGTTTATTTGGAAACTCAAACAAGACAGTCTTACACTATCTTCTTGGCTTTCCAACATACTATCAAGCCAATTGGGACGACGACCTCCCACTAGTGCTTTATTCTTACGATTCCTCAGTACACTGTTCCACGTAGCAGATGCCATTTGAACGTCATCGTGATTATTATCCACCTTTGCTGCTACATGTAATAGCAGACCTCTAATGGCCGCAGGCCAATGATTCAGCAAAGACCTTTCAAGGCCACAAATTTGTTGAATGATTGCACCGCAGAATTGGAGACACCAGTGATGAGATGCCTGTTGCTCAGAATGAATCGGTGGCTGATAGTAATAAGTGATGAATGCCAATCGACCCCACCATGACCACCATTGCCACGGTCTTCTTACATACACAGGATTGACCAATAACCTACACCAATGTCAACCCTACACAACACAAACTGGTACGCCATTTCATTGGCCCATACCGCATCCTCAGATCACACAGGAACACTGTTGAACAAGATCTCCTAAATGACATAACGAACTACAATATAGGTAATGTCAGCATGCTCAAAGTTAATGGCATGAATGTTTTTGGATTGCCTGGCAGCTGCAGCCTCCACCACTGCAGACAAGCCATACTGGTACAAGGTATATTGTTGAATTAATCCCACATCACTGGCCAAACTCGGACAGAAGAAGTTGGGGAAACCAAGTTAAATGTGACGTTTCAGACAAGAATGATCACACATCGGAGCCAGAGGAGAATACGGCAAAGCAACAGAGATTGGGAAGCAGTATTAGAAGGAGATAGGCGGGTGGCAAAAGGCAATGAGAAAAGTGACATGAAATGATGCGTACGAGGCTAGTTGGTTTTTGATCTGGGTATTGTGTTCCTTCGAGACGTTTCTCGAAGATGATTGGAGAAGGTTGTGATCAAGGTGGAGCTCTCTGCACATATTAAGGTGTCTCTCTGCGGGATGCTCGCATTGTAGTAAGTTCTGGTGACATGTCCGCTCGATCATAAATCACATTCACTTCGATACATTCAGAGAGGCTATTTGCCCAAAATTGTACATACTCGCAATGTTCAATGCTTTCGAATTTGCCTAACATTTTGGTAACATGTATCATATATTATAGTATATTCATTCTACTGAATGCTGTTGGCTCTGGCTGAATTGAATTTGTCCTTTATATGCTATAGGTTACTAAATACACAAGTAGAATGGATATGTGAATGTGTTTTTGAGTCGTATAGCAACTGTGGAACTGTATATATCTCCTCAATTAATGGCCAATCTCCTTCATGAAACTTTTGTCTCTGTAACAGGATCTGGTAGTTGATATTTTTATACCTAATATTGAGATTGATTTTATAATCACAGAGAGTTACTTAGATAATGTGTTAAATTAACTATACTGCAAGACAAAAAAATTAAATATAGTAACATATATTGATCAATTTGATATATACTTCAACTTCATAGAACTACTTTGTAAGGTAAGTTTTACCAACTACTATTTTCCCATCCATTGACAGTTGATCTGTCTGGGAATCAATTATTCACACTGTATGCAAAGAAATAGATGTTTCACAGATGTTTGCCAGGTTCTGACATCTGCAAAAGGAAATATTAAAAATGAATTCAATCTCAGGTAATGAAAACTTCATATTATGAAATATTTCATCTCTTCTAAAACTGATAGTTCACTTTACACACTATATTTCTGATTCTAGTATACTGCTTCAACAGACAGTTATAGTTCATAATTATTTGTAACAGCTCATTGACAGTCATGTTTTAAGCTGACATTTAACAAATCACCAATCATTCACTCAGTAAATCTGAAGTCCAAAACAATTTGAACAGTTCCAAATTCCTTTTATCTCATGGATGAGTGGTCATCTATTTTGGGTTTAGGTGTTTGGGCCCACCTATGCCAGAGCTTACTTAGCAAATTGATCCCTGGAATTTGGTTATAAACTTTGGATTCCGACTCCGTTGGATATTCCACCATGTTTCAACGACTCCCAAAACACAAATGGTTTCCGAAGTTGGTTGATTTCGCATGAGCGAGTATTATCACCAGTGTATGCTCTTGACGACAAGCCATTCGGTATCAAAGCACTTTTATTTTATGGTACCCTGCCCTAAAGCTTTGGAAAGTAATCCGCTCCTCTTAAACGCTCAGTGCCATGATTGAGTTCACTATATCGTTGTCATTCTCCTTGAGTGCCTTTATAGCCTTCTTCCGAGAGACATTTGCCTGCATCGTGGGTCAGTATATCCAGCCACGAGCAGTTATATAGCACACGGAGTGTTCGAACCTGTGCCATGACGAGTTCGATGTCCTTGCCCTCAAGCCCCTGGTCGTCAACTTCCTCCTCATCATCCTCGTCGTCGTCCTTGGGTGCCTCGACGGTCTTGCCCTTGTCAGCAGCGGCAGTGGCCATATCAGCCTCGATGCTAGAAGCGTTCTCGGCCTCACGAAGTTGGTGAGCGGCGTTGGCTTGAGCTTGGGAGTTCAGGTCCTCGATCTTGGCCTCTCCAAAAATGCTATTCCTCAATTAGAACGCCGAACAGAGAATAAGTGCTATCCGTGTTGCTTACATCCAGGTGTTGCTTGAGGGGGACTTGTAAACGTCGGGGTTGTTGATGACGAACAAGATCTATCGTAACAGATGGCCGTCAACATCCCATCCCGTCCCGTCCCATACGGCCTCCATCGGCAAGTAGATGATGTGCATACGTTCTTTGGTCGGCGGAGAGTGACACGGGTAATGCCGGGGACGTGCTTCAAGCCCAACTTTGCGATCGACTTCCTGGCCTTCTTCTCGTTGCGGGAGTGGATGGCGACGGCAGATCCAGCGGGAATATCGCCACCCTCAATCTCGCCTGCCTCAGACTCATCGGAGGAGTCGTGGTTCTCAAGCTCAACCTGCTTGGCCTGTTCGTCGGTGATTTCCTCAATGCGGGAGTTGGACATAGTTGCAGTGGTGATGGTTGATGAAGTAGGGGAAAGGAGATGTGGTAGTGGCAGTAGCAGATGTGGTAGTGGTGGTGAGTGCGGGTGATGGGGGGTGTCCAACAAAAGCCGCCAAGCCAAGCCCACTTCTTTCGTGCTATCCGTTTAAAGTTGCACCCCGCTGTCCTACCCCGCCAAACCCACCAGCACCTCTCATGACAGTCACACTACTTTGTGGGCGACACAATCCAGCCCTGCTCACGCCCTAACCCCGGCCAAGTAGCCAATACAACATTATCGAAAAAACTCCCGTCCCGAAGCAGCCGCAAGAGAGCCCAGTTCCAAATCTCTACAACAAATAGACGAATTCACCCCCCCCTATCTCTAGCCAAGGTACGCCAGTCTGTCACCGTCATCAACGAAAATTCGACCTTTGCCCTGCCCCCGCTTCGCCGCCTATAATTCGAAGGAATCACCTGCTAACTGTAGATACTTTGTTTTCCCTAGACTAGCTCGGCTCGACATCACCGTTGCAAGGACACCTCCCGTTACGCAAATCTTCGTTCATCATGGATCACGCAAAGTTGGCAAAGATGCAGGCGTCCGTTCGTATCGGTATGTAGTGAATCTCTCTACCAACTGTAATACGACGGAAAGAAGATGAGACTTCCCGCTGGGGGCGTTTCAGACTGTGATGTTGTGGTGCGATAAGTTTGCGTGGTGCTTTTATTAACATTGATTGTTTGTGTGTTGTAGGGTATATTTCCCTTCCACCATCCTCATCGCATGATACTGGACCCATTGACATCTGCGCATGTTCTCAACCGTCAAATATAGGTTGATGAATGCAGACTAATTGGCGGGGTAATGTTAGTGGCAAGGGTACACCACGGAGAAAAGTCAAGAAGGTCCACAAGAGCGCTGGAATGGACGACAAGAAGCTCCAGACTGCTCTAAAGAAGTTGAATGTCCAGCCCATCCAGGCTATCGAGGAGGTCAACATGTTCAAGGAGGACGGAAACGTCATCCACTTTGCTGCCCCTAAAGGTGCGGTTATAGCCACTTTCCAAGTCTCGGACATGGGGTTGTCAATTGACATTGCCCGCAGTCCATGCTTCAGTTCCTTCTAACACTTTTGCCATCTACGGAAACGGTGAGGACAAGGAGCTTACTGAGCTCGTCCCCGGAATTCTAAACCAGCTCGGTCCCGACTCCCTTGCTTCCCTGCGAAAGCTTGCCGAAAGCTACCAGAGCTTACAAAAGAAGGAGGGTGACGAGGACAAGAAAGACGAGTCTGACGACGACGATATTCCTGACCTGGTTGAGGGCAAGGACTTTGAGAACAAGGAGTAAACTTATCTGAATGGTAATTTCGCTGTTGGGTGTTGCTGGTTTCAAAGTAAACATTAATCGAGTTCTTTCCATGTTTCATGATCAGCATCATGGAGACTCACAGGTTGGCGCGTCTTAAGGAAATAAGGACATCGTTCAATGAATATATTGCGGGCTCGCTCAGCAAGTCTGGTTGTGAAATGGCACGTGCTTTCCAAACCATATCCGAACTCTTGTCAATCCAGTATACATAAATATTACCTCAACAGCAGAAGTTATGCTTGCGACCCCATTGATCCAAGGTTGGTGTTGAAATGGTTTCCAATAGAACACGCGAGCAGTGAATTGGGGGGAATACCTGTATGAGCGGCCTGACAGGCTCAATGTAGCAACTTACCACTTTATTATCATCTAGCATACTGTGCCTGTTTCTCCCTCCCTTTAACTCGGACAATCTTCAATAAAACTACTTGGCAGCCAACAATTGACCGCGAAAATACACAACTTTGCCAACCTCGACACTGGAAGGAAACCAGATAGTCATACATTCATAGGTAGGCTGTTTCTCGCCAATATAGACGATGATCTGGTAGATATCCCCCCTCAGGTACAGAATCCACGAGGCAGGTACAATTGGGACGTGGAGCGTAGTGATGGTCCCTTAATTACAGTTGGGATAGTTAGATGTTGCGAAGTTCGGTTCGCGCATTTGGCTATGGTGGATAAAAGTGGACAAAAGTCAAAAGTTTTGTGTTATGTTCAGCGTCACCCGAACATGATACTCAAAGAGTATGCGTAAGTAAAAGTGCAGTTCTTTGTATGAAGTCATTCGTTTATATGGAAATATATGCACCCATATGACTGCATATGCTAAATCGCTCGTTCATATTCTTTCATGTGTTAGCGCCAAGTGATTGTTGGATACTAAATGATCACTCGATCACTTGCTGTCACTCTTTATTGAAAATCTGCAGTTTGTCAATCACCAATGCACTGTCCAACAGTTCAATCAATGATTTAAACAAATTGGTATGCTAATACCTTATGCACAGTCATGTAGATATCATTGAATGAACTGTTTGAATCCAGTTGACAGGCTGAGTGTTAGTATAATAATATAAAATATATACTCTTCAACTCTTATAACTCTATGTTGGAATGAATATTTTCAACACTGCACTACATTAATGAAAATACAGCCTGACAGATTCTTTCTACAGTTCAGTACACAGTACATATAAATGTAGTTTTATAAGTAGTTGACAAATACGATATAAGAAGGCAGGTAATAACTGAAACTAGGTTATAGATATCATAGAAATTATTCCTACAACTTTTTTGGCAAATGGTACAACCTGTGGAAAGCTATATATAAATCCATTGGCCACTCTAGGTAATTACACAGATATATTTAAACAATTTTCTGTATTTTTAAATCTTTCTGAAGATTTCTAATGTGGTTTTGAATACTACTTCAGTCACTTCAAATACTTCTCAGCTTACATGAAGTTATAAAGATACATTCAAGATACAACAAAATTTTACACGTGGAATAGTAAATTTTCAAAGGTGCTGATATCTCTGTCTAGATCTGCTTAAGTACCCTAAACTTAATTTTGTATTCTTACAGCAAACATTCTTAGAGCTTTATATTTATCAGGTATTACATATATTATATTTATTTTATTAGAATATTTCTCTGTTACGCATATGACACAATTTACTATATTATAACATATCTGTATTCTCGGTCTATATCTAGGTCTATCCAAATATGAATATGTTGTAAATCTGGCTGCAGTTCATACCTAAATGCAATCAAAGGTGCAATTGTTAGAGGTAATCAAGCAAACATAATGAAGAATTTGTTATATTACACAGGTAAATTGCAATGTACATCAGCAAAATGTATTTTAGTGACTGGGAGGCTCAGAATGTGGTTGGGAGTAGTGGGACTGGTATCTCGGGGTGGCCAAATCCCGAAGTTGACTCAACTGATGCAGTTGCCATTAGATGCAACTGGGAGTGCTAGTGTGAAATCAGTGATGATATAGGAGGTATGGTGATAACTAGGAGAGCACGTCAAATTACTATAGCATAGTTCGAGAAAAGCAATATATTCGTTGGACGTGCTACAGGTGTGTTGGAAAAGCATTATAGCTACTTACCATTAAACCATTGTTCAAACTCATGTATTCAGTTTGGATTCTCATCAATGTATTTATGTATCGATATAGGTATCGATTTACAGAAGTTATATCTGGACTTGCTGCAGGTGGCATTCGAGCAATTGGTGGTGTGCCTTAAGATGGCCATTGAGTGAACACAGAGATGGACTGGAATGCTATGGTCAAAGCGAGTGAGAAGATGCAGTTACAGCTCGAGATACAGTGAAGTAGAACATGAAGATGAAGGCCAAGATGTGGTGTATAGCGAAATGTACTTGAAGACTGAGATTGAGCAATTTTGAAGATATACTTGGAGGCCAAGATCCAGTGAACCCAGTGATACACTTGGAGGCAATAATTGTGCATACTTAGAGATGTACTTTGAGGCTGAGATTGAGCAAGTTCCAAGATGCACTTGGATGCCATTATTGGGTGAACTTAGAGATGTACATTGAGACTGTGATTTAGTACTGAGTTTGGAGATGCACTTGGAGACTAAGATCGAGTGAATGCAGGTTGGGATGCAGACACCGGCATCACGTAACTGACGAGATGTGTCCAGAGGCGGTAATCAAGCAAATGTGTTAATCCATGTGGATGCTATGATTGAGCTAAGTTGGAGGAGTACATTGAGGAGGTCAATCTGGAGGAGATCAATTGGGATGTGCGATGTGTGTGGAGACTATATACATACGTTACTTATCTTTCAAACTTGGGAACATGGCAAGATTTCTTTACCTCCAATCTCTCATGCAGAGCTGGCTTGCTGGCAGCAGTGAATCTGTAAGATGGCGTGTTAGAAGCTAATGTAATATGGAGAGTTCCACATATAACTGTGAGACTATCAAACCTGGGTGGATGCTGACATTGATGTATGCTGGACTTGGTGTATACTTTACTTGGTGTATGCTGTACTTATTGTGTGCCGTAGTCAGTGTATGCTATACTCAGTGTATACTGCAGTCGGTGTATAATTTACTCGATATATCCTCTACCCAGTGATAAGTTATAGTCAGTATCTGGAGATATAGAAACGGATATTTTAACTTTGTATCGCATGATGAGGGTACAGTAGTAAACAGGAAAGAGATATGGGGGATGAAGATGAGAATGATATGGAGGATATGAGCAGAAGTGGGAAATCAGGGGTATCATTTACTTGATTGGGTGTGACACACCTTGTGTTGCTGTTCTTCCTGTACAATTGGGCATGATTATCCATGCTGCTTCAAAAATTGTAAATATTGTTGCTCAGAAAATTCTTGAACATGCCAGATCATTATGATAATTTCTCCCATCTCCTCTCATCTCTCTCTTTCTCATCCTCGACTCAACCATCACCTGAACATATGAAGTTATGTCATCCATTTCTATCACTCCATGCCATAATGGTGAGTTAACACTGATCATGACATGCACTGAGTATACCATACACCAAGAACAGTATGCGCCAAGTACTGCATCAACCCAAGATTCAACTCTCTCCCCAGTCCCCTCATGTTTCGTATCTTGGTAGACCTTGTTGTACTCTACACTCTACATTCCCCCAGGTACAAGTTAACTAAGAAAATGAATCTTGGTTTCTGCCATGCCTCCCTTCTGATCTACCACCTCCAGATCCAACACCACCTGGTATACCTCCAACTCAGCTCGAGCGTGGTCTTGGCATATATCTCCAAACTCTCTCAATTATGGAGTCTGAGTGCATCTTTCACTTCACTCCATTCCAGACTCCCAGCACTGCTCCACACTCACTCGATTAGGGTCTTAAGATGGATTGCTTGGTCCTCATGACAACAGTCTTCATGGGTATCTCCAAACTCACTTGATTACTCCCTTGAACTACATCACTAGGTCCACATGAACATACCCTGCAGGTGCATCTCCAAAGTAGCTTGATTTCCAGCTCCCAGTGCATTTCCACATACATACAATGATGGCCTGCAAGGGCATCTCTGAGTTTACATCATCTTGGCATTGGAGTGCATCTCAGATCTTGTTTGATTTTGACCTGCAATTGCATGTGTAACCTCACACAATCATAGCCTCCAAGTGCATCTCAGAGTTTACTTGATCTCAGTCTCCAAGTTCAACACTAAGTACAAATGATCATAACATCCAAGTGCATCTCCAAACTGGCTCAATAACTGGGCGGTGGGAAAATCAATGTCTCACCACCACCACCACTCAGTTTCACAGAGGGAAGCGAGTAGAGGGTGTATGGAGGTACAGCGATAACTGAGAGAGACTGAGCAACAGGGAGGCACCCAAGGAAAGGGCAATATGGGAGGTGGACTGTGCTACAGGAGTATATTTTTGACAGGCACTGGGATAGATAGACATCATCCCTTGAGATATACAATGGAAAACACAGACTCTATCGTTCCCAACATTTGGTCTCACTCACTCTTTCCGAGATATCTCAGATCCAGGCAATTGTGTTGTTTCTCATGGCTGGGAAGTATCACACACTTTTAGCCTCTTTGTACATTCTTCAGACCGGAACTGCTCATTCTCAAGAATTCCGTTTGTATGCTGTGAGATGTTAGGGGCTCTCCTCTAGCAGCAGTAATGATACAAGTTTGTGGAATTGTAGATACTGAATTGCATAACACCTATCTACGAAAGCATCACTTGTGTGTCAGTCAAGTGATCCTTAGTGGGATAACACTTGAGCCACGTGTCGATCAATTAGTGACAAGTCAACTCGCCCTAGCGGATTCAAGTCTGCATTGCAACGGTATTGACGTGTTATAATCTACATTGGCAGAGTATAAGTTGGTTGCTGATTAAATCTCTGAACGCATTGCCGAATGGCGAAATCAATCGGCAAGGCCTTGAATAACCTGCAGCTATCACAATTGCGATAAGCACTGATAAGACTATTAGTGATGAGAGGTTACAACTACTGAATGAATGGAATGCGAGATGTCTAAGTTGAAGTTATGAGCTGGCATATTTCATATTGGTATCATGATGTGAGGATGGCCCCACAGTGGAGCGTACCTCTTCAAAACCTATCATCCATGAACACGATAACCTAAAGGTACTCGTGGCGCTATTGACAGGTCCCTGAAGACGATCCCCGAGACATGCTGTCAAGAATACTATGTGTCATAGCATGAGGCCGAAGCCAAGCTTGAGCTGAGGTCCTCGCTATAAGAACCTCACATTGTTCCGGCAACGAGAAGAACCATGCTGTAGCAACAATCCACAGGAACACATTACCAGCGAAAAACACGATAAAATATTAAAATTTCCATCGACCAACAGCATAGAGATTTCTTCATTATTCCACCTTCCTGAATACACCTTATATGTCTCTGAACAAACTCACACCATCTCAATATGCACATCAAGAGGTCATCAGAACTTTCAGAGATCATTGTATCTTTTGCAACGAGCAGGGTTTAACCCCCATATCCCAGCACATTTCCTCCTTGGCTGTTATCAGGGTTATTCAGTTCGATCTGCACCAGTACATCACAACCGGGTTGTTACCCTTTGACGAGTTTTCCGAAGAAGCACCGTGGACAGACAAAGCAGCGTAGCGCGCTCTCAGGTGTAAGTAAGAGGTTGAGTCTTGGGAAAGACGAGGAAAGGGATTTGGTAGTTTACGATAGGCAGCTGTATTTAAGTCTAGAAAATGTTGTATTGAATTGGGTGGCATAAATACCCCCGTAACATGAGAGGTGCGGTGCAGTGTTGATGATGGGCGATTGTCCTTCCAGCTCAATTGTGTCACCTTATACCAGGATGAACACCGAGAAATACCCACTGACCTTACCCCAGGACACGATGCACTGGTCTCATACTGCGATCAATAGTGAGAAACAGCTACCAACCACACAGCAGGACCACAGGCATTGACCTCATACCAGGATGAACACTGAGAACAGACACAGTCCTCGCAGACATGATGACAAGCACTGACCACACAGCCGTGAGGACAGGCACTGACCATGCAGACGGGACAAACTCTGAGACCTGGCACTGACCTCATAATGCAATTAGAAAACACAAGCAAATTCAAAGGATGGTACCACTATACTAAGGTATACTCTAATCCGATGGAATATTAAGAAACGGAATCCACTATGCTGGTCAGATTATGTTGAAGCCTAATGAGAATACTACTAGCGGTGGGGGGAGAAGTCACAAGGAATAGAAACCGAGAGATAGATGATGTGGCAGACAGCTAAGAGGGAAGACTATGAAAGGTGGTAAAGCTGGGCTAGGAAAAGAATAAAAGAAAGAGCACATCTCAAAAAGACTGTCAATTTGCCCAACACCCCTTCCAACAACTCACAAACCCACAATTGACCTTAGATCACTAATTACTGCCAATTCACCACCTAAACCACCATTCCATCTTCAAACTGCTACAACAGTACTGATCAATGTATCAACTGAGCACACTGGATGTACTTCCACTGCTGGTTTCTGTGGCCATACTGGTTCCTCCAGTCATGGACCCTCATGCCATGCCAGATCCTCTGCCAGCACCGAACCATCCACCAACACCTTGTCCAACCATGTGCATGATCAAAGGCAATTCATCCAGATACTGGCCCTTGCCATTGTGGAGAAAAAGAAGCAAATGCCACTCACGGGAACTATAGGCACCCCAGTCTGTGGTGCAGTAAATGTTACCCAATTCATTGAAGCATATGAAAGCCTCTCATGTTGCACCAGGACTGATCTGCATCAGCAAAATGTAAATCGGTCCGGAATCAACATGCAAACCTCCCTGACACTCCGGTCGACCTCCGCAGTGCTTCTAAGTCCTTCCAGATGCTCCGAGGCCCCCCTGGAGCTAAGTAAAGTGTTCTCAGACTCTGCAAGAGCATTCTCAGGTGCTTCTAAACGCACTTGCAGTGACGGAGGTGCATTCAGGATGCTACAAGAATTGACTTGTAGGATAGTCAAATTTTGGAGCAGCTGAGACCTCTGCGCAGCTCAGCACAGCTCTGCGGGAGACTTGGTGCCGTATTATCACAGCAGTGGTTCTTATGGTTCCATAACCACAAGCCATTTCGTCTATCATATTCGTCTGTTACAGTCACAAGATTTGCTACATCATAATATGGCATGTATTATCTATCTCAGTCTCTCGATATATGTACATACGGCCAATCTTGGCTGCAGACCGGTTCTCGAGTGTAATCGGAGGAGCACCTGGAGATTCCCATTCAGAGAACCTAGAGATGCACTGGGAGGCAGTGATCGTGTGAACTTAGAGATGTACTTGGAGGCCGTGATCGAGCTGGTTTAGAGATGCACTTGGAGCCCGAGATCGAGTGAACTGAGAGATGCACTTGGAGGCCGTGATAGAGCGAGTTTGGAGATGCACTTGGAGGCCATGATCAAGCGAGTTTGGATATACACTTGGAGGCCGAGATCAAGTGAACTCAGAGATGCACTTGGAGGCCGTAATCGAGCAGGTTTGGAGATGCACTTGGAGGATGTAATCGAGCGAGTTTGGAGATCCACTTGAAGGCCATGACCCAGGAAGATTGGAGGAGTACTTGGAGGCGGTCGATGGGAGGCGGTTGAAGGGAGGCGCGCCGGGTGCTGAGACTCTATTCATTGGTCATACTCAAGATCGTGGGAATGTAGAGAGTTGAGTACAACAAGGTCCGCCGAGCGATGAGAGACTGGCTGGGAGCGGGAGAAAGTCGATCATGGGATGATGCAGTACTTGGTGTATGCTGTACTTGGTGTGAACTCATGATCATGGCATGGAGAGATAGAGAGGGATGACTTAACTTTGTGTTCTTAGGTGATGGTAGAGTTGAGGACGAGAAATAGAGAGATGAGAGGATATGTGGGAAATCATCATGAGAAACTGGGAATTAAGAGAATTTCGTGTGCAGGTCAATTGACCATTCCCAATACAGCAGGTACTACTCCCAATCCAGCGGGTAAGAACATCGATATGAGGTCTTCTAAACCCAATCAGGCAAGTCCTACCCCTGATGTCGCATATCCGCTCGTATCCTCCAGATTGTTCCCGTCTTCATCCCGCTTCTCTCTTTCTCGTCCTCAACTCTACCATCATCGTAGAACACAAAGTCAAGTCATCTTTTCTATCTCTCTATGCCATGATCATGAGTTGACACCAAGTACAGCATTCACCGAGTACAACATCCACCCATGATTGTCGGTCTTCACTTCATTCTCACGATTACAATTTGACCCCTGAATGTAGCTTCAGCTTCCAGCGTGCCTCCATACAAGATCAGCCAGCTCTCCTTGAGAGCATCAAGGTAAAGATACTTCGTCCACATCCCCATGGTTCCGCATTAACTAACTGATGAATACAGTTTCAGCTCCTGGCAGCCCTCCCTTTGACCGCCGCAAAGTACTCCTCCAATCTAGCTAGTGATAGCAACGGTTCCGTTTTCGGACCGTTTGTATTATAGCGGTTCGAAGAAAACCCGGACCTGGCCGGTTCTGTCAGGGTTTGTGCCAAACGGTTCCCTCAATTCAGTCCACAAATTTTCATCCAATTATTTAGTGTTTGGGACATGAAATATGCGGCTTCAGCTGGCGCATCTTTTCGTGGTCTCTGATTGTTGATATCTTTAAAACTGAGCAAGCTGCTTTGAAATTATTGTGATTATTGGCTTAAAAACGAGGTTTTCGAGCTGCCGCTTGCTGAGATTTCAAGATATCAAAAATCGGAGACGGCCAAAAGATGCACCGTGCAAAGCTGCATATTTTACATACCAAACACTGAACTCTCCAATCAATATTTGTGGCCTCAAAGTAATGGTTCGCTTAAAAAATCGTCGATTTTTGATGGGGTAAGGCCGTTGCCACGCAGACCTATAAAACCGGCCGGGTCCAAAACTGGAACCGTTGCTAACACTAAATCTAGCTCGATCATGGCCTCCAAGTGCATCTCCAAACTCGCTCAATTACATCCTCCAAGTGCATCTCCAAACTCACCCTATTACGGCCTCCAAGTGCATCTCTGAGTTCACTCGATCTCGGCCTCCAAGTGTATATCCAAACTCGCTTGATCATGGCCTGCAAGTGCATCTCCAACCTCGCTCTATCTCGGCCTCCACGTGACTGTAAGTTCACACAATAACGGCCTCCAAGTGTATCTCTGAGTTCACTCGATCGTCATCATGAGGCGCACCTCGAATTGCTCACAACCACCGCCTGCAGCCAGTCCAGACATACTGTATGTAGATAGATACATAGATGTATAGATGCCAATACAAACTGAATACATGAGTTTTAAAAATTGTGGAACGATATAGAGTGGCTATGATTTCCAGGTGCACCAGCAGCATTCCCAACGAAGATGATGTGTTTCCCAGACTGCTCTACCGTGATTTGAAGTCCTCCCAGGCTTGTTGTCAGCACTCCCAGGCTTTTGGTCGGCGCTCCTAGGCTTGTCGCCGGCGCACACTGGTTCTCCCAGACTTGTCGCCGGCGCTCCCAGGCACTCCCAGGTATACCTGATGGCCACTCCATCAGTCCAGTAAACTCTGGGATTTGACCACCCTGGGATTCTCGTCCGACAACTCTCAGACACTCCCAGAGGCTCCCAGTGACCACAATGAATTTTGCTGATGTGGCGGCCAAAGATATCATTACAGCTCTTCTGTACTACTGCTAGGAAACGATTGTGGTGACGACTAAAATGAAGAGCAGAAATTTCCAGAAGCACTGGGAGCTGTTGAAAGAGGAACTGAAAGGCACCTTCAGCCACACTGATAGCCAAGAGTACATGTATAAAAGATTATACTTGGAGGGATTATGTAAGGACTGCCTGGAACATGGGATCTTTCACCTGAAAACTTTATCCTCGCCTATGACAACATCAGCCACATTGTGATCAACAAGGGCGCCTTGCCTAAGTACTCCCAGGTGGACATGATGCTCGGAGCTCTCCTATGTGGTTTCTGTGCAGAAGCGGTAACGAAAATGCAACCTGATCCGAGAGATCCCTTGGTCTTCCAAGAAGACACACTCCAAAAGGATGTTCTCAACAAATGTGTGACCACGGATGGCCTCGGCCTCTGGGACTTGGAAGAATCATGTAAGGCACCGGGAGTCTCTGTTGTATCAGTCCCAGCAAGTGTCCGGCTCCAACATAGTTTAGTAGCCATATACCGCCCCACACTTCTGAATATAGAAACTGCTGTACCAGTGCAAGCCACGGAGGAAATTGTCATCACTAAGGCCGCAAATACCATTGGCAGGAAAATTGATAATATGACCAATGCCTGTAAGGCCTGGACCTTCCAGATGAGCAAAGCAAATGAGCGCGGATATGGTGGCTACCAGACTGCCATGGCATACACCATCCAAGCAGACCATCCACCTCCACATACACCATTGCACTTCCCACCACCAAATATACTCGCAGGACTCAATTGGCAACAGCATCCACAGCAAGGGTTCAAACTCTATATCAATGGTTATGAATTAGGACACATCGGTACATTATATCCCGATGTGGACAGCAACCCTGAACCGGGTGTAGTCAATTGCAATAGACACGGAAGACTAACCTAAGGCACAAGAGGTCGAAATGCACGGTAGATATCTTAATATTGAACAGCAAGACTGTTTTTGTCAATGTGGGAGTAAGTCTGGGATGTTGCTCAGCAAGGGCAGCAGGGAGGGGGAGCAGCCATGAGGACTGCACAACAGACACCTCAGCAGCAGCATGTTGCAAGATGTCAGCTGTTTAAGAGAGCCATCAGCTTCAGAAATCTATATATCAAGTTACAGTCAGGGCGACTGAGAAAGATAGGGTCCAGCACTTGGAAGAAGAATGGATGGAGTGTTCTGAGAGGACAGAGTGGAATCAGAAGGGAACAAATAGTACAAAAGGAAAATAGAACAAGTAAATTGATAGAAAGAGAGCGTTTGCAAGAAAAGTGGAAGGCATATACAATAGAAAAGAGGAGGGATCATATAGGGAAGAAAAGAAACAGTCAGTCAGAAAAGAAGGGCTATCAAATGCAGTGAGGAAACAAATGGGAACAGGTGTGAACTAGGATGACGAGTGGGAAGAGGAGGAAGGACTGGCAGTTGGAGAGTTGGATAGGAGGATGGCAGCAGAGGTGTGTTCTCTGGGCATGGATGCTCTGGTGAAGGAAAAGAGGGAAATTAGAAAAAAATCCACAACATTTGTGTTGATTTCTAAAAATACCATTACTCTGGAACTGAGTCAAATGCAACTGTTGTCCATATCTATTGACTGGGCACATCAAATGACAGTGGACCACACGTCCAAACATTGATGAGACAGACATGGGAGAGACACAGAGGAGATAGGCGGTGATTCATTGCATGGACAGTAACGAAAATAAGTTGAAGATATTGAACCTATACAAGTATGTGGATTTTTGAGATGGTCAGGGAAGAAATATTACTATTGGCTGCATTTCACCCATATTACACAAAAAATTCTTACCATTCTCCCCTAACCCGCTATCAACCTCAACACAAGCAAGCTGACAACTCTGGCAGGAGTGGACAGAAAATTCACTACCAGTAACATGAACGACAAGTGAGATATGCCGAATGGCTGAGTACAAGCAAAGAAAGAAGAGATGAAGAAGTGAAGAAGTTGTGAAGAGATACAAGAAGAGCATAGTAGGGAAATCAGGAACCACATAGAGGCTGGAAAATACTGGAAGTGTCACAAATTACCCTCCAGGTATATGATGACCTTCCCCCACCTATGTTCCAAAGGCATGGGAGTCACTGTACTGTACAATTGATCTTGCTCTGCACACTGACGACTGCACCGAATATTGCCATCTCAACTAATATCAGCATCGCAATCAATATCACCATCTCATCCATTACCCATAGTTCCACCACTAGCACCATCTCAGCCATATGCAAAGACCAATGACCAACATGAGGTGTATATCAATCTACAATATCTCAGCAGCACTCAGTGATGCCATGTATTGTAATGAGTCCTAGGGTACCACCACCACCACTGCGAGCCTCGACTCCCCGACTACAACCCTCACCGCCGCAGTCAGCACCACCACTGTCACCACATATGTCTCCTCTTCTGATATATGTACTATCAGTGGCAATCACTTTCCAGTATCCCACTTATCAGGGACACTCTCACAACTCAGCAAGGGTTTCTTCTCCAAAAGACCTGTCAGATCACTGCAAGAAACCTCTGAGATTACCACTTGGGAGCGGTCCCCCCAACCCTAAGCGAATCTTATTCGCGTGCTCTATGTACTCTTTGGTGTCATTGTTGAAGTTTCCAATACCCAGGTCGCAGGGCTGTCGAACTTAGCGGTGAAAAACCTTGACTGGAAGATGCTGACATACAAGGAGTACACCGACTTCATTACGGCTCTTGACAGTTCCAGCTGGGTACGGGAGATGAGCCAGCTATTCTACTCAGCGAAATGGAGGAAGACACGGGCAATAAAGAAGCTGTGAGAGCCTTGTTGACACAATTCTGACCTCAAGGAAATCCTATGTGATTGCACTGGACGTGAGCAGTAGCTTCAATTCACTGCTATCACCAACCAAACATCCAGAGATCCCGAATTAGTGAAGACATACCTCAATTGTGCATACAACAACCACCTCACCAAGCGAAACTGGCAAGCAAACACCAGCAAGTGGTATATTTCCGGAAAGTTCCAGAAATCTATAAAAGTTGATATCTAATGATTGCCTTCAGCTGGAGAGAGGATTCAACTACAAAGCTATGGGCCTGAACTGGTACCAGGTATAAATAATGCCACATAGTTAATACCCTGGAATGGATGACTGCAATCATGCCAATCGACTGTACCATCTCACCATTGGCACTGCCTGCTAACCCTAGGATAGCAGTACAAACCCCATCACTGGATAAGAGCAAGATGCATCCACCACCAACCCTGCCAAGGAAAGAAACGGAAATTGAAATGCAACAGGAAGTGAGTTCCATTGGAGTGCTTTGATGGATCTGTCCGAGGATCGATCTGAGGATGGAACTAGCTCTCCCGTGGAAAAGATGCCACTACCATCTGACCAACTCCCACCAAGAAAGAAGCCGGTACAATCCCGCCAGCTCCCACTGAGAAAGTGGCTGGCAAGATCTCACCAGCCCCTCCAGAACAAGGGGCCAGTACAATCTCGCCCACTCCTACCAGAAAAGAGGCCATTATGCCCTGAGAGAAGTCTACGAATTATAAGTAGATAAGGGGTTGGAAGAAGGTTCAGTCACTTAGATAGCAAGCGATGTGGAGGTCAATCGTGCCAGCGCCGAGTAACCTGGTCAGTGTGCTTCAGCTGAGCTGCACAGAGCTGCACCTGATAGACACATCTCAACCTCCCACAACTACCTTCGCTCCAAGAAAGACAGCGCCAGCCCCCGAAACAAAGCACACAAAGGAAGGAACTATTCCTGACACCACGTCCATTTGACCTCTTTTGCGTCAACAGCCATATGAATCCCCACAAACTCAATTCTTAGCCTTGCAACATCCATATACAGATGAAGAGACAGTTCTTTTGATCATAATATCGCAGTAGATAACCGTTGCCTCCTTGCACATTGGCTGTTGGTTACCAAAACCGGTTCAGGATACCCAAGCCCCTTCACCTTCTATTGTAGGGTATTGGCAGATGTGCCCAGTTGCTACAGAAGTATTTCAATCTCATTCTCTGGATCCTTGTCAGTCATCGTACGCAATAGTAGTGGTGGAGGATGCTCTCAGCTGTAATCCACTGGATGTCATTTCAGACAGGAGCTGTTAAAAACATTGGGCATTTTTCAGTAAGCTGCGGTGTTCGACCTGAAAGCATTTGCACTGATGGCATTGGCGATGCGAAATGGCCTGCCAAAAGACTTGTTGAACCTGTCTGGAATTGAGACTTGGCGACTCTGATTCTGTAAGATTTGCATAGCTGATTGGGAGGAGCCTCATATTGAAACAATCTGAGTATCCCACGTTGAAATCGCGTGGGCGGTGAGACTTATTACCTCCCAGCAATATCCTTGTTTGCATTTTCTCCAACCACTCTCTCAACATGCGGAGATCTGACATCATCTGTTGGGTGTAACACTTTGCTACCTGTGAGGTTTTGATGTGCCAGTTGGCACTTGCAGCCAGAATGAGCAGATCAAATGGCATTCTCATCTCCAACAACACTTTGGCCCGGAACAGAGAAATGTTGGGAGAGTTATGGTCCACTCCTTTGTAGGTGAATTCAGCAAATGGTAGGAGGCAGTCCGACTCCATTGGGCACTGAGCCACATATGCCTTTAAATAGCATCCAACGATTGCATTCAGATTCTCCAGCTGGCTGTCTGTTTGCAGATGATAGGTGGTACTGCGACGGGGTTTGATTCTCTATTGGGCCGTCAGGGATCCCCAGAAATCTTACATAGGGAGTGAATCCCTATCGGAGATAATTTTATGCAGATTTCCCGCATTCTGCACCCACATGGTAATACACTCTCAGGCGAACACTTCTTCAGTGAGATAGATTTCCCTGTCTGCTTTCCACTGAACTCTCTTGGTTAGTGGATCGACAATCGTAATTGTACAGTTATAGCCATCTCTGGCAGCAGCACGGAATGCTGTAATGAATTCGATATTACTCTTTGAAGTCCATGTTTCCAGAATCGGCAGTGGTTGCAGCAAGGCATAAGGGAGTTGGTTGGAATGCTTGATAAGGTGGCAAATGTCACAACCTCAAATCCATGGCTGTACATACTTAGTTTGATGAGGCCAATAAAACCCTGGTGGAATGGCCGTCACTGTTTCATCAGCTTATGTGTGTATGCCACCGAGCAGAGAGTAATGAGCTTGGGAGGTAACATTGCTTTGCATATCCAAGGGGATGCAGAGTGCCCCAGTATCCATGCGAAATTGAAGGCCATGATCGAATCGGAACAGTCTTGCTCGCACTATCTTTTTCCGATGGACCTTCTCTCTCAAATACTGGGATGTGCAATTTCCCGCCTTGTTGGTCACGCCGGCTTTCTCGCAAATGATGGTGACAATAGGACCGGAATTCACATCCTCCACGAGTCGCTCACACACATTGTTCTTCCATTCCTCTGCGCTGATGACCTGCAGTTCCATCGTATCAATATTAATGGTAGCTGCTGGGGCTGCTGAAACTGGATGGTGAATTCTGCCCAACATACCTGGTAGCAGATTGGCCGCTCCTGCGACGTACTTGATCAAACTGTCGATCTGCAGCAGCTTATCCAGATGTTGCCATTGGTAGCTACAAAGCTTCACCAAGCTCATGACATGCTGCAGCGATGTGTGGTCCACGTATACTGACATATGTCAATTACTAAGGTGAGGCTCCCTGGGGATTAAATTGTCATGGATCGCCAACAACATGTAGTCATCTGCTGCGTAACACATCTCATTATCATGTAATTTTCAAGAGATGAAGCCCAACAGACTTTCCGCCAGCCGGCTCTCTGGTCTCCATGGTTGGTTTTAAACAACATTGCTTTCAATCACCATGCATGAGCCATTGGTGTGTGGGATGTAGTCATGATCAGGACCATACAGTGCCAGTACCAGAGCGGACATGATAACCCTCAGAATGTTGTTGAACTCCACCTGATACTTTTGCAGCCACAGAAAAGCACATTAATTGGCTGTCAATAAATCTTAGGGAGTGGTCCGGTGCACGAACTTGTACACCAACATCCTATAATAGGCTGCCGATCCCAGGAACGACAGAAGCTCGGCTGAGCTTACCGGTACTGCGCAGTCATTTCTGGTGGTGATCTTCATGTTCGCTGTGCCGATTGCACTACAATTAACCTTGAAACCGACAAACAATGTCTCAGTAGCCTCAAAATCTCGTTTTCGCTCAGTACACCGGATATGAGCAGCCCTGATTGCTTACAGGGTAGTGGCAACGTGCATCTTGTGTTCGGCCACACTGCAAGACAATATCTGCATGTCATCCAGTTATACAATTGGATTAACCTTGTACAAGCCCAAAATGCAATGTATGGCATGCATGAATGCAGACAGCATATTAGCCAGACCAAACCAAATCACCATCCACTCATAGACGCCATTGAAAGTGACAAATGTTGTCTTGTGGCTGGCATCTCGGTGTATGCGCAACTGGTGGTAACCACTGGCTAGGTTGAACTTGGTAAATGTGCTGGAACCATGAAGCCAGTCGATAAGATCTTCTATGTATGCCCATGGGTAGTCGTCTCTGGTGGTGATTGTGTTTGGGACTCTGTGATTGATGCACATCTGAAGTCCAGAGCCATCTACCGTTTAAACAACAATTGCTGGTGCCGCCAATCGGATGTGCCTGGAAACAACTCACACATTGGGCAGTAACTAGGTAATCTGGGTTTCAAACTACAAGCACTTGTAATCAGAAATCTAGTATTGCTTGGGATCAGCCAGCTCTGCTGCTAGGTCAGTGTTGAGGCGAAAGTTACATTTCAACGCTGGAGGGACTCCCATTGGCAGTTCAATAAGGTCTGCAAATGGCTTCCTAATGTGCAGCCGCCATGTAGTGAGGTCTGCAGGATTGTTTGGAGCTGCATCCTCCTCGTTCAGTATCTTGTTGATATTTTCTCGAATATTGAGAATAAAGATCCCTGATAACTTGAACTTGGCGACAAAGATGGTAGAGACAATATTGATTGCTGATCTATATGCCACTCTTTGGCAACAAGCCTGAACTTGTTTCCATGGTCCTTGGTGGGATTGCAGACCAACTGGTCAGGTCGTGACCATTGCTGAATGAAGTGGGCAGCCTTGCTGCAACTCAGTCCAATCGGGCTCCAGCATATGTAGAGTATCAGTTTTATGATCGATGATATGCATATTGGCTGCCATCCAGTAATTACTGATAATGAGGTCATAGATGCCTCCAAAATCGAAAATTATGTACCACACAGTGATGTCCACACAGTTGCTGGTAACTCCTCTTATGAATACATTGAGCTAAAGTTGCCATCTATCCTCTGCTGCGATCTCTTCTCCAGTGACAGAGACTCTCATGTGGCTGCCAAGTCGAAGTTTCGAGCCGAAAGCATTGTCGTAGGCCGTATCGACATAATTGTGGGAGTCACTACAATCAAACCAGGAACATGCGGAACAAATTTCATTATTGGAGGTTCATTCAGAAACGTTAAAATGCAGTAAATCTGTATTAGGTGAACCAGCAGGGGCAGCAGTCTGATTATGTGTCAAGATGTTCAAGTACAATTTCACATGCCATATGTGTGCTTTGTTGCCATCCCCCAATTCCTAAGTCTGCACCGTTTCCACTTTTCCAACAATATTCTAGGTAGTAAGAGGTTCCACCACTACTCCTGATTGCCATTTTGCTAGCTGTCCACATCATCCCCAACGTCCTGCTCCACTGCCCTATCCTCCCCACCATTGTTCACACTTGCGTCCTTCACCACAGACCCTTGGACATTAATAATTCTCCAGGCTGCCGATCTGGCCGAAGATCCCGGCCTGCCACAATGTTTATGGCTGCAGTCAGGAAAACCATCCCATCTGCTGCGGTTTCCACCAGTTCTTGCACAGAAAGGTTGGCCGCACCCGCATGTGTCCAGTGTCATACAATCGCATGCCTCATATTCAAAACTGTTTCTGTGGTAGCATCTGGTGTGGGTGTTGGCTACAGTCAGATCTATTGACTGCGGACCAACAGGTGTTGAAGCAGTGGCTTGGTAAGGTGGGACAATGTTGGTGACATGGTTCACTGGTGTAGCCATGATAGCCGGATGTGAAGTTGGATGTTCCGAGAATCTTCTGACCATCTCCATATTGTTGGCCAATGTCAAAGGGGTACCTGGCAGTAGCTTCTGTTGCATGCGAGTTGAACCGATGATGTGATCTGCAATTCATGCAGGCAGTTCCGAACAGCAGTGGTCATGCAGGGGATACTTGGGTGTGATAGTAGTCTCTATTCGCATTGTGCAGATAAGCTCAGAGAAGTGCTTGTTAATGTGTGCATCTCCTCAAACCCCTGTGGAATAGTATATTGTGTGGATCGCCTGTCCTACAGCGGTAATGGCAACCTCTTGGATGAGATGATGGCAAAAAGCGGACTCCAAATGATGCCAGGTCACCTGGGAATAAGAGCCATCTGCTGGAGGAATGACTGTGACATGTCACTGATGAATCCAGTGTGTGAACACACTGTATGCTGCAGGATCCATGAATCAGCAGGCCGAATAGATGCACTCGTCTGACTCTGTGGTACGCATTGATGCTCCACCTTGGTGTACCGAGTAGTCTACCTAGCGAAGGAATAGATGGAAAGTCTCCAACTTGAGGTCTCAGGCAAGCAATGGAGGCAGATTCTGTTAAAGGTGGGATTTTGGAAAGAACCCTCCTCCACAAACATTGCCTCCCACACCGAGACAAGCCGTTCTTTGAAAAAAAGTACAAAATGGCCATGTTGAGTTTCCGCCTGAGTCAGTGTGTCATCTCACACCGTAGTGAGCATGACATGCTGGGCCTCTAGTGGCTGTGTGCCATCGATTAGGCGTTGGATGGCGTAGGTTTGGGAGCAGTGGCACTGGTAGATTGTCACATAGAAATGGTTAAGTACTTGGCAGCTGAGAGGTGCAATGTTGGCATCAGCAGCATTCTGAGGTGTGCGAGCTGTTCCTTGAATATATTGAAACAGGCCTTCATCGTTGGCTACTCCCAGGAGAGGCCAGCTCAAACCCTCTTCGTCCATCCTGATTACTGAAAGCTCTTACAGTAACTTTGGAGGGCTACACCCAACAAGAATGGAACACAGCACTGGCCAACCAGAATACTTTGTGTCAAGCTTCAACTTGTAGGATGCCAAATTCAACCATTAGTTGTAGGAGGGGGAGATTTGGATTGTCACTTCGTCTCGGCAGTTGTAGATGCAAAATGTGCGTCCCGTTGGGATTTCTCGAAAATGTGCAAAGATCCTTCTCACACACCTCTTCTTTGCAAGATGGCTGGATTTGTGAGCTGCTGAGTGTCGTATGACCGAAATGGAGGAGAATAGGGACATTGCTACCATTTGAGAGGTTGCTAGAGGGTTGAGTCCAGTAGCTAGCTTGTTACATGGAGGTTGATTATGCCAGCACCGGCTAACCCGGCCAGTATGCTCCGGATCAGCCGTACAGAGCTGCGCCTTATGTATACGTCTGAACCTCCCAATGTAAACAGGTTCACATAAGCCTGACCGGCATGTGACACCCAGCAGCAAATGTGACATTTTGGAAGACATCATGATACATGAAGAATGCATCAGCTGCTACCGAGAATGTGTGGGGCTCGATGCAAACCTGAAGAGTATGTTGCACGATGAACCGAAGATGTTGGCACACCACCAGCCAATAATAGGGAATAACACTGTGCCCATCTTCCAACCAGTAGCAAATGAAAACCCTGAGCTGTTTACAGATGCCCAAGCACCTCATCGCAGCTGCAGTGTATGCAATGAGTGAAGTGATTATTCGATTCAATACTCAGCCTGGGAACATATTGTACCAGGTATCAGATCAAGGGAAAGAGATGCCAGTTATGAAGGGTGGCATGATAAAGCGAGTGTGTAAGCATTGAGAGTCGTTATGGTTTTCCTTTGGGTTTATGTTTATCTTTTGGGTCTATGATTTTCCTTTGGGTATAAGGTTAAATGGGATATAGAAGAATACAGATGTGCTTCATGCAAAGGGCCAGGGAGGAGTTGTGCCAGGAAAATTCTTTTCTCACCACCAACGCGACTCAGTTTGGCAGGGGGAAGCTGGTAAGAAGTATAGGGAGATACAGGGACACCAGAAATGTACTGAGCGACGGCAAGGCACATGGAGATGCATGGATATTGCAGGTGGACTGGATTCCAGAGAGTCTATATTTGTGAGGCACCAGGGTGGATAGACATCATCTCATCTTATATACAATGGAAAATACAAACTCTATCTTTTCCAACTTTTGGTCTCACTTGGTCTGTCTGAGGTTTCATAGATCCACGCAATTGGGTTGTTCCTCACAAGCCAGTGGTTTCACATTCTCTCACCCTCCGCCTACTGTCATTGAACCAGAACTGCACACTTTCACAAATTCCCATTAGATTCCACAGGAGGTGCAGCAGAGTCATGATGATGGGCCCTCTACTTTCTAGCTGCATCATTTCACCTCAGTGCTCCGATGTATGTTGGCAGCTCTCAGAGGCTAGTCACTGGTGCACTGAGGCTTCCCACATGTATTCTGAGCCGTTCCGACAAAGCGCTGAGACCGGTTTCCATCGCTCCTATGTGTGTTGTTGTGGCACCCAGACTCATTGCCCCCACTTCAAGGTGCTCCCTTGGTTGTCATCAGACCTCCTGTGTCCACTCAGATTTTTTGCCAATTCTCCCAGGTGTACCTAAAGCCCACTGCATTGGTCCAGTCAACTCTGGGATTTGACCACCCTGGGATTTTGGTCTGACAACTCCCAAACAATCCCAGACACTCCCAGTGACAGAAATACATTTTGATGATGTTAGCATTTTTGGCATTGACAAGTGCTGGAGTAAATAAGATTACCCCTGAAAAATCCATCTTACCTTACCATCCATTCTCTCTTGCTGTATATTTTCTTGTTGTTCGATATTCTCTCTGTTTACCCTGAACTTCAAGATTGTTGTGAAAGTTAATCTCCAGACACAACATAGTTGAACACATGAATAGGAGGTTATGCCTACAATATTGCCATATAGAATGCTCACATAGCCCCAGCATCCTGATACAAGGAAATGTAGTGAAATTAAGGCAGTCCGTGTAGTGGGCAGACCGCAAAGGGCAATTCGTATTCCTCCTCTATTCATTACACTGTCAGTGTGAACTCTTGTAACTTAACTGTTACTAACAAAGTCCCTAATTTATCGAATTCTGTGAATTCTCATGGCAACAACTATCCTATGCCATGTGGTTACCACAGAACCTCAAATCATCACACAAAATGACTACAATTGGAAGAGTCATATGTGGCGGTACATATTCTCATTCAGGATCTCAGTGCTCCATTTGGCAAACGCAAAGGGTTACTTGATGTAATACACCAGGTTAATGTCAGGAGGTGAGTTCCAGTGTGGCTGGTTCAGGTACATCTGGTTCAACTCTCCGTCCATTGTATTAAACCAATATCCAAAGCTTGCACCTATACATCACATTGTTCATCGAAGTGCTAACATTTGGTATTAGAAATCAATCCATTCTGGCATACCTGATGACATCCTAAATCACAACATCATACTGCTATTGTTCGGATATACACAGAGTATTAAGAACATCTCTCCTAAACCCAGTCCAGGCATACGCCTCAAATTGCATTTTCCTTGACCTTGTGTTACTTCATGCCCCATTTTTCCTGTTATTCAATTGCACTTAACCTTATATGTAATAATTGTACACTGTCTCCAACATTCCCCCACATTCTAGCCATATTTTAGCAATAAGAACCAACACCCAGCCAGGTGAGACACCACAATTTACTGAAGAGACAAAACGCACACCATGAGAGTGCGCTGCCACTTTCATTCAATGAAACAGCCGAACATCATTGTCTATCTAATGTTTGCCTCCTGACCATCTGGCTTCATAAATTAAATTACAGATAACACACATCCCTGAATTGAGTAATGAAGCAGGAAGATAATACCAAAGAGGAGATAGGAAATGATGAGAGTAAGGACACTGGAGAGACAACTTTATCGTCCGACTCTGAAGAAGATGATTTGGATTACCAAAAGTAGGTCCTTAATCCTGGCCTGGCATGCCAGGACAAGATATTACCCACTACTAATGGTCCACTGTAAAAGAAATGGAGTTGTGCTGATGCTGTCATTGCACTCAGTCTGCTTTGAATTTCCCAATATCCAGCTGGGGCAATTATATCACCATTACTCAAATACCAACAGTCAACTCTGCTCAACAGTTTGTGCAAGTCGGATCATTCACCACCTGTCCGAGTGATCCCACTTCCCAATTCCGGTGGAGACCAGCATGTTCCACAACCTAAAGTGGCTGCATCAGCAGAAACTCCAGTTTCCGTCAGGAAACACCCGGGTGATCCAGATGGCTCTGATGGCTCTGACAGAACCTCATACCCTCCGACTGAGATGTACATGCTACCCGTGGCCCAGGCGACGGGTCGCCTTGCATATGTACCTCCTTTACTCTGTGCTGATGTTTACGCACCATCAGAAGGACACGTGTGTTACACTCTTTGCAGGAGCTGCAGTTATACTGAAGCTGTTTACACAACGCCTGGCAATGGTTAATCACAGCTACTACTTATCGTTGCACGATTTTCAAACCTTATGCATTCAGTTTGTATTCTCATCTATGTATGTATGTATGTATCAATATAGCTACCTATCTACACACGGTATATCTGGCCTGGCAGCACCCGGTGATTGTCAGCAATTCTAGGTGCCCCTGAAGATGACGATCGAGTGAACTCAGAGATACACTCTGAGGCAATGATCGAGCGAGTTTGGAGATGCGATAGGAGACCGAGATTGAGTGAACTCAGAGATGCACTGGGACGCCATGATCGAGTGAGTTTGGAGATGCACTTTGAGGCCGTGATTGAGTGTGATTGGAGATGCAATTAGAGACCAGGATTGAGTGAACTCATAGATGCACTCCGAGTTGTGATCAAGCGAGGTTGGAGATGCACTTGCAGCAGGCTATGATAGAGGGAAATTAGAGGAGTACTCGATCTAGAGGCGGTCAATGGGAAGCACGCCAGGTGCTGAGACTCTATTCATCGGATAGTTAGCTCGAAACCATGGGAATGTGACGAGGTGACATGACCTTTGAAGCTCTTATGGAGAACTGGCCGGTGGTAGTCGATCTGTAGGGATGTACCCTGGAAGCTGAAGCTACATTCAGGGGTCAACTCAAAATCGAGAGAATGCAGGGATGCCAGAAAATCTCAGGTGTATGCTGTATTCGGCGTATGCTGCACTCGGTGTTAACTGATGATGAAGGCATGGAGAGATAGAGAGGGATGACTTAACTTTGTGTTCTTGCAATGATGGTAGAGTTGTGGATGCGAACGAGAGACATAGGGGATGGAGATGAGAATGATATGGAGGATACAAGCAGACCTGAGAAATCTGGGGTACAACTCGCCTGACGTGGATGTGATGACCTTGTATCGGTGTGATTACCCACCGGATTGGGACTCGTACCTGCTGTGTCAGGGTTGGTTAGTTGACTCGAACACGAAATTGTCTCAAGTCCCAGTTTCCCGTGATGATTTCCCACATCTCCTCTGATCTCTTTTTTTCTTGTCCTCAACTCTACCATCACCTAAAAATACAAAGTTCAGTCATCCCTCTCTATCACTCCATGCCATAATCATGAGTTAACACCAACTACAGCATACACCAAGTACAGCATCATCCCAAGATCGACAGTCTCCCGCTCCCAGCCAGTTTCTCATCTCTCGGCGGTGGTTGTACTCAACTCTCTACATTCCCACAATTACAAGTTAAACAATGACTATAGTCTCAGCTGCTGTTGCACCTCCCTCCATATCGAGCATCTCCAAGTACTTCTCCAATGTTGCTCGATCATAGCCTGCAAGTGCATCTCCCAACTTGCTCAGTCACAGCCTCAGAGTGCATCTCTCAGTCCACTCAATCTCGGCCTCCAAGTGCATGTCCAAACTAGCTCGATCGCGGCCTCCAAGTGCATCTCTGAGTTCACTCCATGCCGGCCTCCAAGCGCATCACCAAACTTGCTTGATCACGGCCGCCAAGTATATCGTTAAGTAGCGACGGTGGTTGTACGGAGATGCAGGGGTAACGGAGGTGCAATGAGCGATGCAGAGTATATATTCGGGAGACCCCGCGGTAGATTTACAGCATCTCATTTTCATCTCATCTTGTCATACTACGAAAACACAGACTCTATCTTTCCCACCATTTGATCTCACTCGCTGTTGCCGAGATTTCGTGGATCCTCACGGCTGGGTAGTATCGGATCTTCTCACCTTCTGACGCTCTTCGAGCTCGATGTAGAAGGAATGCGAGGAGAGATGTTCGCAGCATCAACTATTCCATTGCAATCCCAATGCAAGCATGTACCCAATGAACCCATTCCGATGTACAGTAACATTTGGCCACAACTCCAGAGTGTTTCTCTACAATAGGAGACCTACAGAGCAAGAAGAAACGGCGAAATGGCGATCTGAGGCCGATAACCCACGCAACGTGTGGGATTGACACCGGGCGCGGAATAAACCGCCAACAGGGTGTCTCTGACAGCTCTGACAGAGAGTGTCCACTCTGATGTAGCCATTTCCCCCGGACGGAAATGTTTTTTGCTGATGTGGTGATCAGAATGTTCACCAACACCAAAAGGCAACTGTTTAGGTAGTGGAAAGATTCATGGAGGCAACTATATTCAGCAAGACTCCCTGGCCAAGATGATACAATGAGAAGTACTTAGTGGTTAATGAAACTCAGAAACAAGCAGTTGAAGCGTGGGATGGTCAGCAGACATATGCAGTTTCCTGTGTAGGTGCACCATCTGAGTGTTGGTTACCCAGTAGTTGATTGTTCAAAATGGATCTTCAAACATGAGAAGCTGTAAGTTATGAATTCTGTTTAATCCTTCTCTATCAGACTTATGATATTGACTTAGCCCCAATAAATAAACACTTAAAACTGATGATTAGTACCATTGGAGGATGGTTGCCAGATTGGGCTGTTCATTCTTTCGTGCACAGTTATCAGTTGGATTTGGACTGCGAGCCTGAGCTTTGGATCCAGATCATGGAGCTTCCGTTTGACGATTCTTATCTCTCATGGACATGAATGACAAGAAATTATTGTTAAACCCAATGGCAGTTCTGAAATTAATTTACCATCAATTCTTCTTCACCACCTATAGCTTGGGAAGCCACCCTACAACATCTCAGCTGTTCTGACCTCTTGCTGTTCAACCTTTGGTGCTTGTGGCCACAGCGATTTATTGTGCACTGTCTGAATATACAGATGGAAAGAAGGCGACGGTTATATTTTCTCAAGATAAATATCTAAATCTATTTTGCCCATCCATGGTGATAATTTTCACACCAGCACTCATCAATCACAGATTAGTGGGCTGCTTCATTCCCCTCACCCTCGGGCACAACTCTGCAAACATGGGCACTCCTCAATCCATATTGGCATTCCTCATACTACAGTGACCCATTTCTATGTCATGCAGCGCTCGATTCCTCCTCTTCCAGTGCTCCTCCACCGGGATAGGCACTCCACATTCCGCTCAGTCTGGAATGCAGCTCTTCTATTTCATTTCTTGCTTCACACCCTCCTTTTCCAGTACTTTTCTACTTGACTGGCAGCTCCTCAATCCAGACTGGCACTCCTTGGTCTGGATAGTTCCTTGGGCATTAGATTCTATGCTCCATACCTCCAGTTCTCAGCACTCTTCCAATAAGATAGATATTCTTCAATCCTCATCAGTGCACCTCTGCATTGATTGGTGCTCCTCGATTGGAATCGGTGCTCTGTACCCCTTCTTCCTGCTTTCCTCTGCTGGGATAGATGCCCCACATTCCCCATCAGTGCTTCTCTACCTAGATTAGTGCTCTTCTCATTCATTCTGCGCTCCTGCAACACCATCTGTATACTCCTCTGTTCCACACAGCACTCCCCGTCTGGCGCTCTTGTTTTGCTGGTTGTTTCTTCCCTTTTTCGTCCATATATGTCATATTGCGTTGCAAATACCCAAGTAGATTTGCAGCTAGCTAACATGTCATTACTAGTGTTAGCAACGGGTCCGGGTAACCCGCCAGCGGCCCTGGTTTTGTCCAGTAGTTAGGTTCGGTTCGGTTCCGGACCTGGCCAACAACCCAACACGTGTTGTCTTGGCGGGCTTGTTTCCCGGACCGGACATAGAACCATGGGTATTTGGCCGGGTTGGAACAGGACCGCAGTTCCAACTATACGCTTCCAACAGCTTCGGCCCCAATTAAGTATTTGAGTTTTGATCGTATCATGACATGGTCAATACGTAAATTGTTCAGCTTTTGCCGCTCTTTCACCACCTGCATTCAAATTTGCAATCCGAATGATATTCGTTGAGTGGTTTTGGAATAATGGCAGATTTTACGAGAAATTAGCGGGTTTTTGATCGTGACTCAACGAATACTTGTCGGATCGCAAATCTGAAAGCGGGAGGTGAAAGAGCGTCTGAAACTGCACAATCTACGTGTTGATTGTATTGTGATATGATCAGAACTCAAATACTTAATTGGAGCCAAAATTGTGAACTTGAAATGCCGGGTTTTTGGTGGTAAAACCGGCACATTTCCAATGGTCCGGGTTCTTCATGTGGTAAGACCAGTTGCCACAGTCCGGTTTTGAGTGGAACCGGACCCGGAACCAACCCGGCAATTTGGACCCGTTGCCAACAGTAGGCATTTCACTATTGTTTGAGAGAGCTGTGCAAGCTGAACAACACTGGAATTCGATATCATCTACTTGCCAGGTTCCAATCATCAGTAAACACGATGAGAGCCTCCAGTTTCTTTCCACAGTAGATGAACTGTGTATTACTGCTTTTGCAGGCCCTGATAAGATGCAAGATGTTATGGATGACATTGAGATGATTTTTGATTGATTTCATACAATCACTTATTTGGGGTTTTGTTTCACTGTACCTGTGTATATGTTTGAATCACTTGCCATTTTCGTTATTTCCACTGCCCCTGGAAATTATCATAGTGAGGCTCCCATCATGTGTCCCAATGTTGTGTATTTAGCCTACCCTAAATGGACTTGGAATGTAGCCTAGCCTCGTTGTGATTGTTGTACCATTCAATATCTTTTGCCCCCATTGTTTCGTTGTGTGGCAAGTTCCCCTTCTTAGAACAATATTCAGCTTCACTAAACAGAACAGTGTGAGCCGATGATTTGGCCATAAACAAATCAGCATTTCTACAAATCACAACCCCTCTGTTTCCGAACCTCATTGTGTTCAGCCTTCGAAAAACCACCAACCTTGATGCATCGCACCTATTCGACTTGTCTCAACTAACTGGCATTGTGCATCTTCAGACCGAGCTTGTTTCAATCAGTGGTGCATTCCCAACCGGATCGACTTGCATATTCGCATCACTGTGAAAATGTCTGTTTGAGTGGTAATCCCTTTGAGTGTGGGTCAGAGTGCATCGAGTGGTACTAGTTGGTATAGAACACATACAATCCTCACCTCTTCACTCGAATCAATCAAAGTTAACTTGATGACTGTCATATCTACTCAGCGATCCTCACGTCCACTCAGGGACCCTCATATCTGCCGAACAACCATCGGTATAGCACCATCAACACTCCCACTGAGCTGGCCTACCAGCGTTTCAAACTGGACCAGAGGACTCCAACGCTGCATGTGGGAGAAGATGAACCAGGACATATATGCTGTGAGTAGCCAGTCTGCATTCGCTGAAGGTTTTGCAGCAGATCAGGAATCGAAAACTCAACCTGTCTAATGCACTATCCCTTTATACACCAATGTCAAATTGTACACCCAGGTGCCAGGAACAGCAAAGACATGTGACCATGTTAGTTAATCTGACTCTGACATTGAGTCTCTGACATTGAGTCTCTGACATTGATTCTCTGACTTTGAGTCTCTGACATCGACTGATATCCACCTGACAAATAGAAGTTGGCCAACATCAGCGAGATGCTCGCTGGAAACTCACGAGATGTCCTGGGACTTACCCCAGACGCAAAGATCAATCATGATCTTGTCCATAAAATGCAATGACTCAGCTCGTGCTTATAGAGAAGAGTCACCGAAAGGGCCCCCACCACACCCAACACAGCCCCACCATGCCTGCTAAAATGACAATGACTGGAACAAGCCCCACCGCAAGGCCAAATACCACTTCAAGCCCCCAGCCATCAACATGGGTCACATCAGCTCCTGGAGAAGACCACGTTCTGGTCACTCCTACAACACTGATCAAATGCACTTCAGATGTTTGTGTCATTTCTAAACACACGATATTTTAAGCTCAATCTCATTGTGGCCAAAGGGAGATTAGGTAGCGAGTGGTAGGAGTACCACTTATAGAGGCACTACACGAGGGCCAGTATTGTTTGCAGTACTGTCTGTTACGGTTTCAGCTGTTTTGGGAGATGCTCAGTCGCCTACAATTGACCCTGTTCATATCAACTGATCTGGCAGTGCCTGCCCGCGACCCTGTTTGGGACGAAATCATGCATACAATTCCTCGCCACTATCACTTGTAGATCTCAACAGCAGGAGGCCTACACGTGGTGCACCCAGCTCACCAGCTCACTCTGTTGTGAGAGGTACCTTACCTGGAAATTGCTACCAAAAAGCCAGAGAAGACAGGATTGATCTTTTTAGCACATGGATGGAAGATGATCACCAGGAATATATGGCGGAACAGTTGAGAAGGCCTCGAGTTTTGAGAGACTTCACAAAGACTTTTAATGTGCGCCAGTGTTATGACCAACTTGTTGCCTGAATAACTCAGCCATATGAACTAGCAACATACTGTAACACTGCGAGGTTCACCTGAGGTCCGAATGAATAACAGCCCCTGACGAATTCCCGACTGATAAAGTACAAGATGAATCAGGCTTCACTCAGGATGCATATATGGATTAAAACCTAAATGTCACAAGGTAACTATTCAGTTCTCAGTTCCCGATAGATAGTATTGCCTCAGGAGTATTGTCCTAAGCTATCAGGATGCTAATGGGCATGACTTTAGGAAAGCCTGAAAGAAGTATCCTCCACACCATCACACTATCGTGATAACTCTAGGACTTCTCACGGAAGCCAATGTATTGTCCCAACCACCGGCACTTATACTCAAGGACTGACTGTCCAAGAATGCAACGACTCCAAGTATCTCCTTGTCTATAACAACCAGCAAAGTAGTTTCGCCTCAGCAGAAGGAGTAGTGCTGACTCAGCAGTATCCTACCCGACGTATCCTCTGAACCACCACTCGATTGGGCTGATCCTCCGACCATTTTCAGACATCAAAGTATTGTCTTGCTCGCCTCCTGATCAACAACTTGCTTTGAAGAAGGTACTGAGAGTAACCAAATATATAGAGGTGATAGATATATCCGTGATATAGAACTGAATCCTGCACATACAACTCTGGACTTCAAAGGAGCAATATCCTCATTGACATCGATGCAGAACTAATAGAAAATACACGGGAATAACATTAAGGCTCAACCTGCAGGTCAAGATGGTCAATAAGTATGCGTAGTAAAATCTTGTTGTAAATGTTGTTATCAATGTCCTTCTGCGATGTCTGTATCGCTTTCTATATATCAGATGATCCACATGGTTAACAATCCTAAGACTGCGAAAGCCTTCTTCCGAGTTTACATACATAACTGCCTTATCATCCTCTCCCTCTACCATTGATAGTCAAGTTCTAACTCACAAGTGTATTAACTACCCCATCAACGTAATATCCTCCTTTTGGTAGACTATTGCTATCGAATGGATACAAACTTATCTGCAGCCAATTCTCAATGAATAGGTTGGTGTCACCAAGAGCCAGTGAGAGTGACCTCTCATATACCCACAGGGTACATCACGGTTAAACAATCGCGGTAAATGACAGAATACTTAATTTGACTACACTTTATTGGAGCCCGATATACAGTAATCTGAAACTGAGTAGTTTTGCCATATATCAAATGGAGAGTATCCCGTGCTGCTCAGGACATATGAATCCCAAGTCCTATTCGCCTAAACACAAAGATTGTGGTCGAACCAAGGGTTGGTTCGTATATGTCCATTTGGTTGAGAGGAATCCTATACATCGACTATTGGTTAATGACATATCTCTCAAATGACACTTCATATCTCGAGATACCATGATAGTCTGATAGTGATGACACCTCATCTCCATAGGAATAAACCATTGGAGCATGAGTGAACAGGTGTTTGATCGGCGACCAGGAATAAGCTTTCCCACTGATCAGGAGTGACCATTAAGAATGGAGAAATTGCAACCAATACTGACCCAAAGATGATACACATTGTATTTGTACTTGACTTGACGATTGTCGTGGATCAGTTGATGCGAAGGTCAGTTGATAAAGATATGACTCATAGGTGAACAAATCCGGAAGGTAGATCCAACATGGAAATCTGAATGATAGTTTGTGATTTGAAATCAGGTATCTATATATGGATCATAGAGTGATTCTGTATGATCCCTGAAATATACCTGTAACATCACAGGCGTAACATGTATGGTTACATTTTTTTGCCATGGAAATCAATTATTACCTATTAGTATAACATAATTTCTAATTCAGACAAGATAAATTCATGAGTTGTTTTAAGTTGAATGCACATTATTGACTATTACTTTCTTACTGTAGAGAATATACACCATTAACAATTCTTCTATACTAGTATTACTAACATTAGATATTGGATAATTTTGCTATCTTTTAAATTACTGTTTTCTGTATAATCTATATTACTATCTAGTATAGTAATACAATAATTATATTTCAGCTGAATTCATGGTGAGTTGGATTATATGAACATATTAGCTTGTTTGATTATATACAGTTGTTAAGTATATGTATTTGTAGAATAGCAGATAGTGAGAATTTGTTAAAACTTATTGTAGAAATAATATACTGATTTATCCATCTCTGACAGTACTTCTCATTTGAACCAAATATTAGTGGCTGTTTAATGTAACCTTATTTGTCACACATACAACAATCTGCAAATGCAATATTCCAATCAATATCTGCTATTGGCAAGTGATGTTCAAGTATTATTCCACCAGATAATGACATGAATTTACATTTTACTAGACTTTGTATTCCATATAGTATATTCTGTCTCTACCTTTATAGATTTACTATCAATTCATTTATCTGTCTAAGTACAAAGCAACTCTGGGAAATGTGCAAATCTAGTGTTGTCACGGCGCAAGACGGTACGGAGATACTTGGGAATAATAGAAGAAAGATATGGAAGGTGTGGAAGGAATTGTGTCACGGAAAGGCGGAGACGTTGGAAGACGCGGAGGAAGCGGCGAGATGGTGGCGGTATAATTTGGTAAGATAAAAAAGTGGTCTGAGGTGTTGCGACGTGAGGTGAGGTGGCGTGGTTATTACGATAAGGAATAACGGAGTGGTGTGAAAGATCATGGGATGAGATTCGGATGGTACATCGGAGCATGAGCAATGGTTCGAGGGTGGCAGACGAATTGTATATAAAGAGAGTGTTGATGGTGTTGGAGGATTTCCTTTCCTTCTCTCTTTACTCGTTCTCTTGTATAGCAAAGCAAGTTACGACTTTGAAACAGCTCCGACTCTTGTCTTGTCTTGTCTTGTCTTGTCTGGTCTTGTCTCGCTTTCGATATTACATTATTGTCACCTATGTCACCTACGCCCGACCCCGCCCGTTACACTAGAACGAGTCATACAACATCGTACCTGATATTGAATGTGCCTACATCCCTCGACAGGGTGTAAGTATTGTTCCGAACCTTGTTCCATTTCTTGTTGGGTTTATCTAGCATCAAATTATCGTTGGATACACGTTTGCGACGATTGCGTCAACGAATTACCACGACTTACCGGATTTGATATCCGTCAGTACCCTCATCGATCACCATATTCGAATGCACCAATACGACAGTAAGTGCACTTCTCGAACAAATTGTTTGATCTTGCTGGAATTCCTTGCCTTGTTTTTGAACCCGAACCTTTGAATGCTTTCGAAAGTATCGAAGAGATACTTATAGCATCCTTCGAGGAGGAACCCCTCGAAGCTTATTTCTGGGAACAGTCAGCTGTCCCCTCCCCGTGGAATACCTACTGGACAGACGCAGCCAGGGAAGGCGGCGGACTCGATATTGATGATCCTGTATTTGGACCGCATTTGACTCGGTATACAGGAGCACACTCCTGGTTTCCTTGCGACCCCGAACAACCGTGCGATTGCGAAGGCCATAACGGCGCCGGAACACATTCGACACTCGGACACGCAGCAGCAGCAGCAACACTAGCAAAAGCTCTTGGGATTCCGCTGATTGTTATCGTACCCCCGACTCCGACCCCCTCCGAGATTGACGCATATAATTGGCACTGGTAGATGTGCTTGATTCATTGCAATGTCAAATTCAACGGAACCCCGAGCGGCCCTGGTATCCATCGAGGATCAGGGCACCATCATGGCACTCATCGACGTAGACAAAGACAACGTCGGGCACGAACAGCTGATGGAGGCGTTTTCACAGACGCAGGAAGTATTGATGCTGGTGGCACAATACTCCCAACCAATTCGAGAGGTACAGAGGGTCTGCGAGCACCCACAACAAATAATCGACCTACAGCGGCAGATCACAGACCTGCAAACGAAACAGTTCCTGCCCCCGCAATGCGACCATACCGAGCTGGAACAACAAATACGGACTCTGAGGAACGAACGGGACGAAGCGTTGAGGAGACCCCCGGCTCCAGGAACCAACGAGGATTTGCAACAGGAGCTGGAAGATATGACCCGGGACGCACGGCAATCTGGAGAGGAAGTCCGCGGTTTGAGGACGCAGTTAGCGAATGCGTTGACGTTAGCAGCCAGAGCGGCCCCGGCTGCTCCTCAGGCTCCGGAAGACAGAGGCCAGAAGTTTCCCGACTCCCCGGACTTTTCATGGTCGGATCGAACTCAGTTGAGAGGCTGGCTTGCTCAACTCCGGATGGTCATACGACACAAGCCCGCCAGCTTTCCCGACGAACAGTCGAAGATGCGGTATGCATTCAACCGCCTGAGGGGAATAGCCTTAGGCCAGATCTTGCCACACGTCCAGGAGGACGGAACGATAGGACTGGAAGACCTACCAGCTTTTATACAACTCCTGGAAGCAGCTTTTGGGGACCCGGACCGAATAGCCACCGCCGAACGAAAGATGAGGGAGATTAAACAAAAGAACCGTGAGTTCTCTCAGTATTATGCTGAGTTTCAAGTTATTGCTGCCGATCTGGATTGGAATCCCTCGGCCCTTCGAAACGCTTTGAGCATAGGGCTGTCTGAAGAGATGAAAGACTCCTTTACCTATAGTGATATGCCTGAGGAACTTCCCGCGTTTGTGATGGTTTGTCAGAAGCGGGATAACCAGATTCGACAACGGCGTGCAGAAAAAGCGGCACAAAATAAAGGGAGTGGGATAGGTTTCACCTCCTCCAGGCCCCCTCCGGCTCCGAAAGCCCCGGAAACAGCCCCTGCTGGAACAGTCGCCGGATATACCGGACCAGCGCCAATGGATCTCAGTGCAGGCAACCGAAGGATTTCGGCAGAGGAAAGAGCAAAGAGGTTTGCGGATGGGAGGTGTTTATACTGTGGTGGGTTCAACCACAGGGCAGCAGAATGTGCGGCAAGAAAGAAGGCTCAGACGTTCAAGGCGGCTGGAGCGGAAGTTAAGGAAGTAGGAACCAAGGATGGTTCCGAGGAATCGGGAAAAGATTAGGTCAACCCAA